>Ga0302200_10000287_pt1 | contig 52033 bp, 38 predicted proteins | sample II_Bog_N3_1_FD_194585 | JGI IMG/M metagenome (GOLD analysis project Ga0302200, IMG submission 194585) | Peat permafrost microbial communities from Stordalen Mire near Abisko, Sweden - II_Bog_N3_1 | ecosystem: Environmental > Terrestrial > Soil > Wetlands > Peat | place: Sweden: Abisko...
TCGTTGCCCGCTGATTTGCATATGCATACGCCGCTCTGCCGCCATGCGACGGGTGAACCAGTGGATTACGCGCGGCACGCGGTGGAAATCGGCCTCACGGAAATTGGCTTCTCTGACCATTCGCCCCTGCCCCGCGATGACTTCGATAACTGGCGCATGTCTGACGGTCAACTGGATGAATACGTCGCCAAAGTCCGCCGCGCACAGAAAGAATTTCCACAGATCCAAATCCGCCTCGCGCTCGAAGTGGATTACCTGCCCGGCCACGAAGATTGGATTCGCCAGCTCGCCGCGCGGCAGCCGTGGGATTATTTCATCGGCAGCGTGCACTACGTTTCCGATGCGTGGGACATTGACAACCCGGCCAAACTTTCCGAATGGAAAAAACGCGACGCCTTTGAAGTCTGGCAAATTTATTTCGACCGGCTCACGCTCGCGGCGGAATCAAAGTTGTTTGAGATCATCGGCCATGCGGATTTGCCGAAAAAATTTGGCATCCGCCCCGCGCAGGATTGCACGCCGCTCTACGAAAAATTTCTCAACGCCGCCGCGAAGGTCGGTTGTGCGATCGAACTGAACACTGCCGGCCTGCGGAAACCCTGCCAGGAAATTTATCCCAGCCGCAACTTCCTGGAGCTCGCCTTTCACAAACATATTCCCATCACCTTCGGCTCGGACGCGCACGCGCCGGAAGAAGTCGGCATGAATTTCAGCGACGCGGTCGCGCTCGCCCGCAGCGTCGGCTACACCGAGACGTTGCGCTTCAAATCGCGGCAGCCGGAGGCGGTTTGGCTTTGACGTATGACGGACGTGCGCACGGATAAAAAGTTTTTTTTGTTCGCCTGCCTCGCGCTCGCGCTCGGAACTCTCGCGCTTTACTGGCCAGTCACCAGTTATCCGTTCATCAATTTCGACGATGATGAATACGTCGCCGATAATCCCGTCACCCAAGCCGGGCTGACGTGGCACGGACTCGTCTGGGCGTTCAACGGCATCCACGTCGGCAACTGGCATCCGGCGAGCTGGCTTTCCCATATGATTGACTGCCAGCTTTTCGGCACCAACGCTGGCGGACACCATCTCGTCAACGTGCTGTTCCACATCACAAACACCCTGCTGCTGTTCGCGTTTCTGCGCTCCGCCACCGGCTTTGAATGGCGCAGCGCATTCGTCGCCGCGCTGTTTGCGTGGCATCCGCTGCATGTGGAATCCGTCGCGTGGGTCTCGGAACGCAAAGACGTTTTGAGCACATTTTTCTGGCTGCTCACGATCATCGCCTACGCGGGTTACGCAAATTTTTCAAAAATAAAAAATTCAAAATCAAAAAACTGTTACGCGCTCGCGCTGGTCCTTTGCGCACTGGCGATGCTGTCCAAACCGATGGCCGTGACGCTGCCGTTCACGCTGCTGCTGGTGGACGTGTGGCCGCTGAACCGAATTCAGAATTCAGAATTCAGAATTCAGAACTCAAAAAACCTGCTCATTGAAAAAATTCCCTTCTTCCTTTTGTCGTTAGCGCTCTGCACGGTGACGTTCTTCGCCCAGCGCAGTGTGGGCGCGGTGAGTTCGGTCGGGTGGTCGAGCCGGCTCGGCAATGTGCCGGTCGCCTACGTTCGCTATCTTGAAAAAACCTTTTGGCCGGCCGACCTCGCCATCATTTATCCCTACGTCTATCACTGGCCGGTCGCCGCGATCGCCGGTGCGACACTGCTGCTGGGATTCATTTCCATTCTGGCACTGGTGCTGCTCCGACGCGGTCCGTGGCTGGCGTCCGGCTGGTTTTGGTTTCTCGGCACGCTGGTTCCGGTCATTGGCTTCGTGCAGGTTGGCGCGCAATCCATGGCGGATCGCTATTTTTATATTCCCAGCATCGGCCTGTTCAGCGTGCTCGTGTGGGGCGCGGCGGAATTTTGCGAGAACCGGCCAAATGGAAAAATAATTTTATCGCTCATCGGCGGCAGTGCGCTGGTCGGCTGCGTGTTGACCACGTCGTTGCAGATTGCCTACTGGCAGGACAGCGAAACCCTGTTCCTTCACGCGCTGGCGGTGACACAAAATAATTATGTGGCCGACAACGCGCTAGGTAAAACTTTCGAGCAGGCCGGCGACAATGCCCGCGCCCGCGCGCTTTATGAGGAGGCTGTCCGCATCGAACCGCGCTACGCCGTCAGCCAGTTCAACCTCGGCGTCTGCCTGATCGGTTTTGGCCTGAAAGACGCGGCTTTCGAGCATCTCGCCGCCGCCGCGCAGCTTGACCCCGGCAATCCCGACGCGCAGTTCAACCTCGGCGTTTTCTTTTTGCAAAACCAGCACTGGCCGGACGCCACACGCTGCTTTGCCGCCACGCTCCGGCTACAGCCTGAATTTGTTCCCGCGCACATCCACCTTGCCGAAACGCTGGTCAAGCAGGGAAAATTTAACGAGGCCGCCGCACAATACCGCGACGCGCTGCGAATGGATCCGAATTCCGCCAACGCCAAAAATGGATTTGCGACGCTGCTCGCCGCGCATCCCGAACTTAAATAATTTCGCAAGGCTGGACAGCTACGTCGCGTTTTGAAAAACTCCGCGCCGATGAAACAAACCATTGTTACTCTGGACATGGAAGGCGTCCTGACGCCCGAAATCTGGATTGCCGTCGCCGACAAAACCAAAATCCCTGAACTGCGTCGCACCACGCGCGACGAACCGGACTACGACAAGCTGATGAATTATCGCATCGGCATTTTGGATCAGCACGGTATCAAGCTTTCGCAGATTCAAGAGGTTATCGGCACGTTGAAACCGTTGCCCGGCGGAAAAGAATTTCTCGACGAACTTCGCTCACTCGTGCAGGTCATAATCTTATCCGACACCTTCGAGCAATTCGCGCAACCGCTGATGAAGCAACTGAACTGGCCGACGTTGTTCTGCCATCGTCTACTCGTGACGAACGATCAAATTACCGGCTACGAATTGCGCCAGCCGAATCAAAAACAAAAATCCGTCGCCGCGCTGAAATCACTGAACTATCGCGTCATCGCCGCTGGCGATTCCTACAACGACACCGCGATGCTTGGCGAGGCGAACGCAGGTTTTCTAATCCACGCGCCCGAAAAAGTGAAGTCGGAGTTTCCGCAATTCAAAGCCGTCGAGTCGCACGCCGAATTGTTGAAACTCGTCAAGCAAGTATTGTAATATATGCCTACGACCAAAGGCTCATTTAAAATTTTTCGGTTGTTCGGCATCACGGTATATGTGCATTGGATGTGGTTTCTAGCCGCGGTTTATTCCTTTCAATATCGGACTCATGTTTATTCTTCGCTGGTTTGGAATGTCGTGGAATATCTTTCCCTGTTCGCCATCGTGCTGACGCATGAATTCGGTCATCAGCTTGCCTGCCGTCAGGTCGGCGGCAAAACTCACGACATTGTTCTCTGGCTGCTCGGAGGTGTGGCCTACGTCTCACCACCGCAACGACCCGGTGCCCAACTCTGGAGCATCGCCGCCGGCCCGCTGGTCAACGTCGTTTTGATTCCCGTGTTTTCCGTGCTGGTGTCCGTGAGCTCTCATCTAGAATGGTATAACAGCCATCCTGACTTGTATGACTATCTGCATAATGTCTGGTGGATGAATATCGGCCTTTTGATTTTCAACCTGATGCCGATTTATCCACTAGATGGCGGACAAATCCTACGTTCGCTGCTGTGGTATCCGTTTGGTCGCGCAAATAGTTTGTTTGCGGCGAGCATCATCGGGTTCATTGGCCTGACGCTGTTGATCATTCTGGTGATTGTAGACCAATCCCTCTGGCTCGGGTTTATAGCAGTTTTCATCGCCATGAACTGCTGGAACGGTTTCAAGCAGGCGAGAGCGCTGGCGAAAATTGCCAAAATTCCACGCCGCGCCGACTGCGCGTGTCCGTCCTGCAAAACGGCACCGCCGCTTGGCGAACTCTGGCGCTGCGGCAAATGCGGTCAGGCGTTCGATACGTTTTTAACACAGGGAATTTGTCCGCATTGCACTGCTCAATTCAATCTCACGCAATGCCTCGACTGCGGCGAACGTTTTGCGATTAGCGAATGGGAGTCGCCGCAAAGCTGATTAATCTTCCGCCTTGAACGAACGCGAAATCAAATCGCGCACCGCCAACTTCGGATTTTTGTTCTCGTAAAGCATCGCGAAAACCTCGTCAATGATCGGCGTAGAAACATTTTTTTCTTTCGCCAATTTGTGTGCCGATTTTGCCGTCGGATAACCTTCGGCCAATTTCGGATGCGAGGCGACAATCGCCTCAATCGTTTCGCCGCGACCCAGCCGCTCGCCCAAATCGCGGTTGCGACTTTGTTTTGAAAAACACGTCAGCATCAAATCGCCGAGGCCGCTCAAGCCCGCAAACGTCTCCGGTTGCGCGCCGCACGCCACGCCGAGCCGCCGCATTTCGGACAACGCCCGCGTGACCAGACCGGCCTTCGTGTTGTCACCGTAACCAAGTCCGTCGCTCACGCCCGCGCCGACGGCGATGACATTTTTCAACGCGCCGCCGTATTCCACGCCAAGAATGTCCGTGCTGCGATAAATGCGAAATTCCGGCCGATGAAAAAGTCCCTGAACCGTTTTGGCCGTGCCGTCACTTTCGCACGCGCACACCACCGTCGTCGGAATTCCCAACGCCACTTCGCGCGCAAAGCTCGGCCCGGACAACGCCACGACGCGATCCGCCGGTGCCAGCTCGCGCAAAATCCGGCTCATCGTATCGCCGGTTTCATATTCAATTCCTTTCGTGACGCTGACAAAAATTCCCGGATGGCCTTTCAGTTTTTCCGAAACTTCGCGGAACGCCTGCGACGGAATCGCCAGCACCACGCACTCCGCACCGCCGATGGCCGACTTGAAATCCGTTTGCGTTTTCCAATCTTTCGGCAGCGCAATGCCGGGCAGATACTTTTCATTTTTCCCGCGCTGGACGTGTTGCAGCAACACGCCGTCTTTGTCCCACAAAGTCACGGCATTGCCGTTCTCCTGCAAAATTTTGGCGAGCGCCGTTCCCCACGCGCCCGCGCCGAGCACGGTGATTCTCATTTCGTTGTCTCCGTGGTTGAAGCTTTTTTGCCGAGGCGATTTTCCGTTCCGGCCATGAGCCGTTGGATGTTGGATTTGTGTTTGTAAATCGCCAGCGCACCGAGCGCCGTTGAGACGATGCCGAGAAATATATTTTGCGGCGTCATGATCCAAACTGTCACCGGCAGCGCAATGGCCGCTGCAATGGAACCGACCGAAACATATTTCGTGAACAGCACCGCCAAAATGAAAACGACCAAGCCCACCAACACCGCCCACGGCGCAAGCGCCAGATAAACGCCCGCCGTTGTCGCGATGCCTTTGCCGCCTTTGAATTTCAGCCAGCAGGTGTAATTATGTCCGAGCACGGCAAATATTCCGGCAAGAATTCGACTCGTTTCAATTTGGTTGTCAGTCGCGCCAAAAGCCTTTGAAATGAAATAGCCAAGCCCGACGCCAAAAAAACCTTTTGCGGCATCCATCAGCAGCACGAAAATCCCCGCCGGTTTGCCGAGGACGCGCATGGCGTTCGTCGCGCCAATGTTGCCGCTGCCGACGTTGCGGATGTCTATGCCTTTAGCTTTCGCGACGAGAAACCCCGTCGGAATCGAGCCGATCAAATACGCCGCGACTGCGACAAGAATGTAAGCGAGAACTGGCACGGCGACAATGTAACTGTTCAAAGTTAAAAGTTGAAAGTTGAAAGTTGCGCTGAACTTTGAACTTTGAACCGCGAACGCTGAACTTTAAGCTTCGCGCATGGCAAAAGTCAAAGTCGCCGTCCTCGGCACCGGTTCGCTGGGTCAGCATCACGCCCGCATTTATTCCGAACTCCACGCCGCTGGCGAAGTTGAACTCACCGGCATTTACGATGCGCACGCCGAAACCGCCCGCAAAATCGCGGAGAAACACAAGTTGCGCGTTTTCAATTCCGTCGCCGAGGCCGCCGCTACGAGCGATGCGCTGAACATCGCCACGCCCACCACGACGCACTTTGACATCGCGAAACAATTGTTGGAATTGGGCAAACACGTTCTCGTCGAGAAACCGATGACCAGCGAATCCGCACAGGCAGCCGAATTGTGCGAACTCGCGCTGAAGAAAAATCTCGTTCTCCAAGTCGGTCACGTCGAGCGGTTCAATCCCGTTTTCAAATTTCTCCAGACCGCCGCGACCGAACCCAAGTTCATCGAATGCCATCGCCTCTCGCCCTACCCGGCCCGCTCCATGGACATCGGCGTTGTGCTCGATTTGATGATTCACGACCTCGACATCGTGCTCGCGTTCGTCAAATCGCCCGTGACCAGCGTGGACGGCGTGGGCATTCCCGTGTTAAGCAAGAGCGAGGACATCGCCAACGCCCGCCTGCGCTTCGCCAACGGCTGCATCGCGAATCTCACCGTCAGCCGCATCAGCCCTGAACGCATGCGCAAGATCCGCGTGTTCAGCGGCCCGACGAATCCCTGCTACATCTCGCTCGATTACCGCGTGCAGGAAGGATTTCTGTATCGCGTCGCGCGCGATGGCGAAGAAGAAACTCCGTTCATCAAAAAAATTCTCGCGGCCAAGCTCGGCATCGGCAAAGACTCCGCCATCGTCAGCGAATTTGCCGGACGCAAGATCGTGCGCGAGCCGGTGCCTATCAACAAAGACGAACCGCTCAAGCTCGAACTGCAACACTTCGTCGAATGCGTCCGCGCGCAGCAAACCCCGATGGTCAGCGGCGAATCCGCCAAACGCGCGCTGGACTTGGCCTTTGAAATCACGCGGCAGATTCAGAATCAAAAGTCTTGAAGCCGAAAACCTTCATGCTCATCGCCGGTGAGGCGAGTGGTGATCTGCTCGCGGCGGAATTGGTGTCCGCCTTGCGCGGCCAGTTGCCAGACGCGCAATTCTTCGGCGCAGGTGGCACGAAGATGTCCGCCGCCGGCGTGGAACTGGCGTTCGACCTGACGCAGCACTCGGTCATCGGCATCACGGATGTGCTGAAAAATATTTTGAAGTTCCGGCGGCTGTTCCACCAGTTGCTCGCGCTCGCCATCGAGCGGAAACCGGACGTGGTGATCGGGATCGATTTCGGCGGGTTCAATCTGCGCTTCGGTCAGGCGATCAAAAAATACGTCCGCGAAAATCCGTTTTCCAAATGGGATCCGAAAATCGTGCAGTTCGTCTCGCCGCAAGTCTGGGCGTCGCGTCCGGGCCGCGCGGACAAGCTGGCGCGCGATTACGATCTGCTGTTGAGCATCTTTCCGTTTGAGAAGGCTTGGTATGCGCAGCGCGTGCCGCAATTGCGCGTGGAGTTCGTCGGCCACCCGATGGTCGAAAGAATGCAGAAGGAAGAATTGAGAATGCAGAAGCTGGAAAATTCTGCACCAACGGTTCTCTTACTTCCCGGCAGCCGGAGGAGTGAATTACTGAAACATCTTCCGGCAATGATTGAGGCGGCAAAACTGATGGTTTCAAAAGACCCGAAAATCCAATTCAAAATGGTTTTGCCCAACCAGCAACTTGTCAGTGCTGCGTGGTGGCAATTTGCCAAGAAGACTGGAATAATATATCGAATGGCCGGACCGCCGACCTTAAAAACTATTGAAGGGACAGCTTCAAAACTTGGGCTAAATTTAAAAATCCAGATTGGCGAATTGCCGTGGGCGCTGGCGGAAAGCGATGTCGCGCTGGCCTCGACCGGCACGGTGACGATGGAATGCGCGTTCTTCGGCGTGCCGACGGTGACGCTCTACAAAACCTCGTGGCTGACGTATCAAATCGCCAAACGCATCGTGACGGTGAAATCGCTGACGATGCCCAACCTGCTCGCGGGCGAGACGGTTTATCCTGAATTTGTGCAGCATGAGGCGACGCCGGAAAATTTGTCGCGCGCTGCGTTGGAATTGTTGCAGGACGAATCGCGCCGTGCAAAAATTAAATCACAGCTCGCCAAAATCATTTCCTCGCTTGGCGAACCCGGCGCAGCGGGACGCGCGGCGGCGGCGATTTTAAGTTTGTTCAAATCGTCTGACAAATGATTCTTGCCTTTGCATTATTATCTAATTGTTGGGATTTTGCTACACGGCATCCCGGACTTCTGCTTGTGCTATTGGGAGTAGCAGGCGAAGTCATTTTTGATTGGAAAGAAATGAAGGGAAAAATGGCTTGGGCAAAAAGAATTTCGGCGATTGTTCTTATTTCAGGATTGATTCTTGAATTTTATGAAGCTGCTAAATCTGACAAGGTTGTTGCCGCCTCAATTGAACGCGCCGGAAATGCCGAAAAAGCGGCGAAAGAAGCTGGCTTGCTTGTCGCTAAAATCGGAATGACCAACGTGCAACTTTCATTTCAGATTGAGGAACTTCATTCCAACAATTTTGCAACAGAAAAACAAGTTGAAGAACTGCGGAAAGAAAATCTGCAACTTGAAACCAGAATGATAACAGGACTATATGCACGTTCACATTTTGAAATTATTTCAATGAATGATGTGAAGCGAGTAACGATTCAACGCACAGCATGGAATACCCGTATATTCGTTTTGCTGCCAAACGCTCCAGTTCCTGTAAGCATCAATGCGATTCTAAATTGGCATGTAGGATTTATTCGAGGGTTTGCGGGATTGATTGTAGGCTCTCCATTCAATAGGTCTTTGCCAATGGTCTTTGGAAATAATAAAAATATATTATACAATGACATTGGCGTGCCCGAATGGGACACATTGGAATTTCCGAGCGATGCAAAAATCGTCATTAGATACACGGAACTAGAGCAAGAAACAAATCTATGGAAAAAAGTTGAAATAAAAGGCCATGATGTTTATTTCGACAACATTAAACAGACAGTTAAGTAATTCACTTAAATAATCGGGGCGTCCGCTGACTTCGTGTCCTTCGCGCGACAATTTCATTTCCTTTATTCGCCGCGCGTTTTAAGTTTTCCGCATGGACACACTCCACGCGCCGTGGCGCATCGAATATATTTTGTCGCCAAAGCCGGAACTCAAGGAAGGTTTGTTCGCGCGCATCGCGCAATCGTCCGACGACGTGGAAAATTTCATCGTCGTGCGCGAGCGGACGTGTTTTGCGCTGCTGAATCGCTATCCTTACAACGGCGGACATTTGATGGTCGTCCCTTACAAAGAAGTGCCGGATTTGAATGGACTCACGGACGATGAACTCACCGAATTGTGGAAACTTGTGCGCCGTTGCAGCAACGCGCTGACGGCGGTGATGAAGCCGGACGGATTCAACATCGGCATCAATCTCGGCAAGGTCGCGGGCGCGGGCATCGCGGAACACCTGCACATCCACATCGTGCCGCGCTGGAATGGCGACACGAACTTCATGCCAGTCATCGCGAACACCGGCGTCGTGCCCGATGCGCTGAAGGAGATCGCGGCGAAACTGCGGACGGAACTTGCCAAATAATTTTATCGTGGCCACTGAAACTCTTCATTACGAGAACGCGCGATTTGCGCAGCAACTGTTCAACCACGAACCGCGCAATCTGGCAGCGCTAGAAACGGAGCTCGGCGTCAAAGCGACGGCGCGCGAAGGTTGGATCAAACTTGACGGAACGGTTGCGAACATTGCGCGCGCGAAACATTTTTTTGCGTCGCTGGAAAATTTGCTCAAGGCTGGTTCGCCGGTGAAGAACCGCGAGTTCACACATGCGCTGGAAGTCGTGAAGCACGAAGGCGCAACGACGTTGAAAGACATGGTGAGTGACCGCGTGCAGACGCACGAGCGCAAGGCGGGCGTGACAGCGAAAACGGTCGGGCAGAAAAAATACATTGATGCGATCCGCAAGCACGACATCACGTTTGGCATCGGTCCGGCGGGCACGGGCAAAACGTATCTGGCGGTGGCGACGGCGTTGTCGGCGCTGCGCGAGGGAAAAGTTTCGCGGATTATTTTGACGCGGCCGGCGGTCGAGGCGGGCGAGGCGCTGGGGTTTTTGCCGGGTGATCTTTACGAAAAAATTACGCCGTATCTGCGTCCGCTGCACGATGCGTTGCAGGACATGATGCCGGCCGAGGAAATCGTGAAGCTCACGGAGCGTGGCACGATTGAAATCGCACCGCTCGCTTATATGCGCGGGCGCACGTTGAACAATGCATTCATCATTTTGGACGAGGCGCAAAACTCCACGGCCGAACAGATGCTGATGTTTCTCACACGGCTCGGTCACGGCTCGAAGGCAGTCATCACGGGCGACGAGACGCAGGTGGATTTGCCGACGCATAAACATTCCGGCCTGGTCGAGGCGCATCGCGCGCTCAAGCACACGGAGGGCATCGCCATCGTGGAATTTTCCAAGCGCGATGTGGTGCGGCACGCGCTGGTGCAACGCATCATCGCAGCTTACGAGACGCATCGCGGCACGGCCAAGACCATTGAGGCGGAATGAACATCGTCATCGCCAACCGGCAGCGGACGAAAAAAATCAACACGCAGTTGTTGAAAGAAATTATCAGCGCGTCGTTTGCTGAATTAAAAATTGCCGAAGCGGAACTCGGCATCAATCTGGTCGGCGCAAAGGCGATGGCGAAAGTGAATTGGGATTTTCTCCAGCACGAAGGTTCGACGGATGTGATCACGTTCGGCTACGCGAAGCCAGAAGCCAGAAGCCAGAAGTCAGAATTAAAATTGCATGGCGAACTGTTTGTCTGCGTGGACGAGGCGATTTTACAGGCGAAGAATTTTAAGACAAGCTGGCAGTCGGAAATCGTGCGTTACATTGTCCATGGTATTTTGCATCTGCTCGGCCATGACGATTCGAAACCGCATTTGCGGTGCAAGATGAAGCGCGAGGAAAACCGGCTGGTGCGGCGGCTGGCGCAAAGATTTACCCTCGCAGAACTTTCCCGGACGGCTAAAATGTCGGCATGAGGAAGTCTATTTTTTACCGCTGGCGCGCCAGTTTTTTCACCGGGCTGGCGGTGACGCTGCCGGCGATCGTCTCGATCGCGGCGGTGATGTGGCTGTTCAAGACGGTCTCCAACCTGACGGATCTGCTGCTATTTTTCGTCCCCAAAACCATCACGCACGCGGAAAATGGCAAGGGCGGAATGTTCTGGTATTGGAGCGCGCTGGCGCTGTTGCTCGCCGTGGCACTGATCACGGCGGTTGGACTGCTGGCGCGTTATTACATCGGCAAACGCCTCATCGAATGGCTGGACGCGGCGATGATGCACGTCCCGCTGTTCAACAAATTTTATGGCGCGATCAAGCAGGTGAACGAGGCGTTCGCGGGCAATAAACATTCGTTCAAAACCGTAGTGATGGTCGAGTTTCCGAGCGCAGGAATCTATTCCATCGGCTTCATCACGAACGAGCAGCAGGGCGAGGTGCAGCAAAAAACCAAGGAGAACGTCCTCTGCGTTTTTGTGCCGACGACGCCAAATCCGACCTCTGGTTTTCTCATCCTCGTGCCGGAAGAAAAAGTGACGAAACTCGACATGAGCGTGGCTGACGGCATCAAATACATCGTCAGCCTCGGTTCAATCTCGCCGGAACTCCCACCGAAAAAGTGAACGTCGAAAACGCCAGCGGCCTCATCCTGCGCACGCGTCCGCTGACGGAAACCAGCCTCATCGTTCATTGGCTCACGCCGGAACTGGGGCGCATCGCGACCGTGGCGAAAGGCGCGCGCCGACCAAAGTCGCCGTTCGCTGGCAAGCTCGATCTGTTTTACGCGGCGGATTTTTCTTTCAGCCGCAGCCGCCGTTCCGATCTGCACACGCTGCGCGAAGTGAAGTTGAATGAGACGCACGGCGCGATCCGCGCGGACATTTTGAAATTACAACAAGCGGCCTACGCAGCCAATTTTCTGGAGCAAACGACGGAAACGGAGACGCCGCTGCCGGATATTTTTGAACTCACGCGCGATTTTCTTGAGTTTTTGTGCGAACAGAAACCATCGGCGCAAACCATTTTTGCGCTCGAATTGAAATTGCTGCACGAACTTGGACTCGCGCCGGACTTGACACAAACACGTTTGACACCGGGTGCGAAGAAAATCGTCGGGGCGCTGGCTGAGGCCGACTGGAAAATGATTTCCCGCCTCCAGTTGAGTCCGACGCAGGGCGGCGAACTGCGCGAATGGCTTCATGGCCATTTGATTTTTCACTTGGGCCGACTGCCGCACGGACGATCGGTGGCATTGGCGGTTCAAGATTGAAATGTATTTTTTCCGCCGAGGATTTTGATTATAGTCAGCGTATTCAGAATGCTGCCTAAATTCATAAAAAAATTTTACAGCCTGCGCGTGCAACTGGTCGCGAGCGTTTTTCTTTGGATTTCCCCGGCGTTGGTGCTGACGTTCATCGTTAATCAAGACTGGTTCTGGGCTTACGCGCCGGAATGGCTGCGTTATTATGCGACGAGCGTGCCGTGGGACAGTTTCATCGTGGGCATGCTGGCGCTGATCGCGGCGTGGTATGGCGGTGAACATTTTATTTTGCGCCAAGTCCGAGCGTTGATGCGCGCGGTGCAACGGCTGGCGTCCGGTGATTTGCAGGCGCGGTCGGGCTTGAAGGAGGCCGAGGGCGAAATCGGCCAGCTCGCGCAAAAGTTTGACGCGATGGCGGCGGCTTTGCAGCAGCGCCAGAAGGAGCGCGATGAAATCGAGAAAAAATTCCTCAACCGCGCGATGCAGCAGACTTCCGTGGCAGCCGTGGGCCAGTGCGCGCTGACGAACCGCGATCTACAGGTCATCTACGAACAAGCGGTCTATCGCGTGGCGGAAATGTTCGCGGTGGAATACGCGATGTTGTTTCAACGGCTGCCGGATGGACAGTTATATCCGCTCGCCGTTTTTGGCCTCGCACCCAAGGTCACGGGCGAGACCACGTTGCTGCACCAAAAACCATCGCAGATGTCCTGGACGGCGGAGACCGGCGAGGTATCGGTGGTGAATGACTGGAGCCAAGAAAATAAATTCGCCAAATCGTCATTGCTGGCGGAGCTTGGCGTGACCAGCGGCGTGGCTGTGGCGATTCCGACGCGGAACAAACCTTTCGGTGTGCTCGCGGCGCACACGACGCATCAGCGGGATTTTTCGCCCGACGACGTCCAGTTTCTGCTCGCGATCGCCAACGTCGTCGGCATGGCCACCGAACGCATCAAGGCCGAGACCGAGACGGGCAAACTCGCGGCGTTCGTGAAGGAAAATCCCAACGCCGCGCTGGAAGTTGCCGCCGACGGCACGGTGACTTATTTCAACGACGCCGCCGAAAAACTCGCCGCCGCGCTCGGCCAGGAACATCCGCAGCAGACGCTGCCGGAGAATTTTTTGCAAATCGTCAAGGACTGCCTCACATCGAACCAAGGCCAGACCGGTTTGCTCACCAAGATTGGCAGTCACACGGTTTCATGGTCGTTCAATCCGCTGCCGGATAGCGGCGTGGTGCATTGCTACGGCGAAGAGATCACCACGCGTTTGAATCTCGAAACGCAGTTGCTTCAATCCGAAAAGATGAAGACCTTCGGCCAGTTCGCCGCCGGCATCGCGCATGATTTTAATAATATGCTGACGATCATCCAAGGTCACACCAGCCGGCTACTCGCCGACGAAACGCTTTCAACGGACGCGAAAGAGTCCCTCACGCAGGTTTATTCCGCCGGCGACCGCGCGGCGCGGCTGACGCGGCAATTGCTTTTGACCAGCCGCAAAAACGTCATGCAGCCGAAGCTGCTCGACCTCCGCGAAGTTGTCGGCAGCACCAGCAATATGCTTGAACGCCTCGTCGGCGAAACCATCAAGCTGCGTTTCAAAAGTCCGCTGATCCTGCCGCTCGTCCACGCCGACCAGAGCATGATTGAACAGATCGTCATGAACCTCGCCAGCAACGCCCGCGACGCCATGCCCAACGGCGGCACGTTGATCATCGAGATTTCTGAAACCTTTGTCGGTCCCGAGCACGCCGAAATCCATCCTGAATCCGCCTCCGGACATTTCGTCAAACTTGAAGTCACCGACACCGGCTGCGGCATGACCGAGGAAACGCGGGCCCATATTTTTGAACCATTTTTCACAACCAAGGATGTCGGCAAGGGCACCGGACTCGGCCTCGCGACCGTATTTAACATTGCGCGCCAGCACAACGGCTGGGTCGAAGTCCAGAGCCAGCCCGGCTGCGGCTCGACGTTCACAGTCTATCTTCCTGCCAACGCCGAAACTTTGATGGAAACCCACCCGTTCGAAACAGCTGACGCCCTGCCCGTCCTCGGCGGTGACGAATTCATTTTGATTGCCGAGGACGAGGAAATGTTGCGCGAGCTCGCACGCGAAATCCTCCAAGACGCCGGGTATCGCACTTTGGAAGCCGCGTCCGGTCCCGCCGCCATCGCGCTCTGGCAACAACACAAAGGCAAGATTGATTTGCTGCTCACCGACATGGTGATGCCCGAAGGCGTTTCCGGCGTGGAACTCGCCGAACGTCTGCTGACCGAAGCCCCGGAACTCAAGGTCGTCTTCATGAGCGGCTACACTTCCGATGACATCAGCCCCCAACTGCTCAACCGCACCAACGCCAGCTTCATCCAAAAACCTTACAGTCACGCCGAACTCATCAAGGTCGTCCGCGAGTGTCTGGATCGCAATCGAACTTAAACCGCTTTGGCCAATGCCAGAACGGCTTCCACCGCCACGTCAATCTTCACAAACTGAACGGCACCATTGCGCGGCTTGATTTCCACCTCGCCTTTCGCCAAAGATTTTTCACCGAGCGCGATGCGAATGGGAAAGCCGACTAAATCCGCGTCTTTAAATTTCACGCCCGGCCGTTCGTCGCGGTCATCGAGAATCACGTCAATGCTTTTGGCGGAAAGTTCGGCATAAAATTTCTCCGCCAGTTTCATCGCCTCACTTTCCGGCGCGACGGCGAGCGGCGTGATGCAAACTTGATAGGGCGCGACGCTCAGCGGCCAGACGACACCATCCTTGTCGTTGCCCTGCTCGATGATCGCCTGCAACGTGCGCGTCACGCCGATGCCATAACAACCCATCACACTCGGCTTGCGCGCGCCGGCCTCGTCGAGAAACGTGGCGTTCAACTTCTCGCTGTATTTCGTGCCAAGCTTGAACACATGGCCAACTTCAATCGCGCGGCGAATTTTCAACGGCTTGCCGCATTTCACGCACGGCTCGCCCGCGCTGACAGTGCGTAAATCGAACCACGCCGTCACCTTGATGTCGCGTTCGATGGAGACATTTTTCAAATGGAAACCATCTTCGTTCGCGCCGGTGGTCATGTCGTTCGCGCCCTGCAAACGCTCGTCGGCGTAAATTTTGAAACTATCAAAACCCAAATGTTTCCTTATTTCTAACATTTCATCACGGACTTTTCCCGTAAGATGTTCAAATTGTAAATTTATGGCACCAAGGCTTCCTGGCTTTGCTCCAAGTGTATCTGAACATTCCTGAGGAGTTGCTGCACGCACGGCAACTGCACCGGTCTTCGCCGCAAATTTGGTTTCGTTCAGTTGGTCGTCGCCGCGGATCAAAATCAAAACCGGTTTCGAGTCAGCAATATAAACCAATGTTTTTATCTGGCGGTTGGCGGGAATTTTGTAAGGTTCCTTGCTCAACGCCTCAATCGTCACGACGCCGGGCGTGGCAAATTTTTCAATCGCCGCGCCGATTTCGCGCGCGCCGGTTTTGGGAATTCCACTCGTCGCCTTCTCGATATTAGCCGCGTAGCCGCACGCTTCGCAAAAAGCGACTTCATTTTCGCCCGTCTCGGCGGGCACCATGAATTCGTGCGAATAATTGCCGCCGATCACGCCGGTGTCGGCCTCGACGGGAAACGCCTTCAGACCGCAGCGCGCAAAAATATTTGTGTAGGCGTCATACATTTTTTTATAGCTCGCCATCGCCCCTTCGTCCGTGGTGTCGAACGAATACGCGTCCTTCATGATAAATTCCTTTGCACGCATCAGCCCGAAACGCGGGCGGATCTCGTCGCGAAATTTCAAGCTGATCTGGTAAAAATTCTTCGGCAACTGGCGGTAGGAATTGATTTCGTTCGCCGCGAGCGTGGTGATGACCTCCTCGGCGGTCGGACTCAAAAACCATTGGCGGCCGGCGCTGTCCTTGACCTTGAACAAAACGTTGCTGGCGGTTTCGGCGCGACCACTGGCCTCCCAGATTTCCGGCGGCTGGAGCGCGGGCATGAGCACTTCCACCGCGCCGGCGCGATCCATTTCTTCGCGAATGATTTTTTCCACCTTGCGCAACGCGCGCAGTCCTAGCGGCAGAAATGTATAAACGCCACCCGCTAATTTGCGGATCAGGCCGGCGCGCAATAAAAGTTTGTGCGAAACAATTTCCGCGTCAGCCGGAGCTTCGCGCAATGTGGGAATCAAAGTTTGTGTCCACTTCATATGGTAAAAAGTTTAACAACAAACGAACGACGGAACGAAGAATTTTATTTCACCGGTTTCAACCCGTCCGCTGCAAATCCTGCCGCACGGAAATAAAACTGCTTGCCACTGTTTCCACACGGGAGCATTTTTAGACAAGTCCCGTCCAACCCTCTGACGCTATGTCATAACTTATGAAAAAACTGACTCTGACCATCCTGTCTGCCGCCGTGCTTTCGGCCACCGCCGAGCCCGCGCTCACCATCTACAACCAAAACTTCGCCGTTGTGCGCGACACCGTGCCGCTCGACTTGAAGGCCGGCGCGAATGCCGTGGTTTACCCCGGCGCGACGGCACAGGTCGAGCCGGATTCCGTGATTTTGCGCGACCCGTCCGGCAAACATTCACTGCAAATCCTTGAGCAAAATTATCGCAACGACCCCGTTTCGCAGGAATTGCTGCTCTCGCTCAACGAGGGCAAGACGATTGATTTCCAAAATCTGCGGATGAAGGACAGCACACAGACGCCCGAACTGATTCCCGGCAAAATCATCCGCAGCGGCTACGTTCCCGGCGGCGAGGCGCAGTCGCCGATCATCGAAGTGAACGGCAAACTTCAATTCTCCTTGCCCGGCCAGCCGTTGTTTCCCGACCTCGGCGATGACACGATTCTCAAGCCCGCGTTCAACTGGCTGCTGCAATCCGACAAGCCTGGCGCATTCGACGCCGAAGTCGGCTACGTCACCGAGGGCTTCGACTGGAGCGCCAGCTACAATCTCGTCTCGCCGGAAAAAGGCGACCTCGTGGATTTGGTCGGCTGGATCACGATGAACAACAACAGCGGCAAAACGTTTGTGGACGCAAAAATAAAATTAATGGCCGGCGATGTGAATAAAATTCAGCCGCCGCAGCCAATGGGGTTTTTCGGCGGAGCGCGAAAAGCGATGGTTATGGAAGCAATGGAGGATAATTCCGCAGCCGTCACTGAAAAAGCTTTCGACGAATTTCATCTTTATTCTATCGCACGCCTGACCACGCTGCACGACCACGAAACCAAGCAGGTTGAATTTGTCCACGCCGAAAAAATGTATGCGCCGACGATCTACGTTTACGACGGCGCGGCGGGTTATCAATTTTACGGTTTGAATTACGACCAGAATTACGGCACGGAAGGAAATAAAAAAATCACCGTCATGCGCGAGTTCAAGAACGCCGAGACGAACCAGCTCGGCATCGCGCTGCCCGCCGGCAAGCTGCGCTTTTATCGCCGCGACGACGACGGCCAGTTGCAGTTCGTCGGCGAGAACACGATTGACCACACGCCGCGCAACGAGACCGTGCGCGTGACCACCGGCAATTCATTTGATCTGGTCGGCGAGCGCAAGCAGACCAATTTCCGCGTGGACACCGGCGACAAGTGGATTGACGAATCGTTCGAGATCAAGCTGCGCAACCGCAAAAAGACTGACGCAGTAGAAATCCGCGTCGTCGAACATCTTTATCGCTGGAGCAACTGGGACATCACCGCCAAGTCCGACGACTTCGAGAAAAAAGATTCGCAGACCATAGAGTTCCGTATTCCCGTCAAACCCGACGAAGAAAAAACGGTGACTTACACCGTGCATTATTCGTGGTAAGACAACTTGCCGTTAAATAAAAAAGGCCGCGCTAACGCGCGGCCTTTTTTGTTTTCAAAAATAGAATTTACGCAGCGACCGGCTCGGGATTTTGCGGCAGCACCGACGTTTCGTCCGCCTTGTGGAATTTCACGCTGACGATTTTGCTCACGCCGTGTTCCTCCATCGTCACGCCATAAAGCACGTCCGCCATGCCGATGGTGCGCTTATTGTGCGTGATGATGACGAACTGCGAGTGCGCGAGGAACCGCTGCAATATTTTCACAAACCGGATCACGTTCGACTCGTCTAGCGGGGCGTCCAATTCGTCTAGCACGCAGAACGGACTCGGCTTCACCTGATAAATCGAGAACAGCAGCGACACCGCGACCATCGTCTGTTCGCCGCCGGACAACAGCGAAATGCTCTGCAATTGTTTTCCCGGCGGACGCGCGACGATTTCGATGCCGCTTTCCAAAACGTCGTTTTCATCCGACAAAATCAAATCGGCTTTGCCGCCGCCGAAAACGTCCACGAACATCGCGCGGAAATTGTCGCGGATTTTCTCGAACGTCTCCAAAAACATCGTCCGCGTCTGCGTGTTGATGCGGTTGATGACTTCGAGTAACTGCGTCTTGGCGTTGACCAAATCATCGTGCTGCGTCGTGAGAAATTGATGACGCTGCTCGGTCTCCTCGTATTCTTCAATCGCGACGAGATTCACCGGCCCGATTTCATCGAGCCGTTTTTGCAACGCCTCGATCTGCTGCGCGACCGCGTTCCAATCCGTCGCCGCCCCCGCCGCCGCCATTTCTTCGGGCGAAAGCGTCTGAACTTTTGCCGGCCCTTCGTCGGCATAGGTGATCGTGATGCACTCGCTGCGGATGTCGTCGAGGCTGATGTGGTATTTCTGCTGGATTTTTTCGCGCAGGTTTTGCACGGACATTTTTTTCTGCGCCAGTTCAACTTCAATCCCGCCGCGCTGATTTTGCAATTCCGTCAAACGGCTGCGCTGCGAGCGTAAACTTTCGTCGCGCGCCGCGATCTCCATTTCCTGCGAATTTTTTTGCGCGAGCAATTCCGCCGCTTGCGCGTTGACTTGCGCGCGCTCGTGCGAAATTTTTTCAATCTGCCCGCGCGATTCCTGAATCTCCGATTCCGCCAGTTCCTTGCGCGAAATGAACGACGAACACTCACCCTTGCGCTGCTCAATGACTTGCGCAAGTTCGCGGATGCGCTGCGCCAACGATTGCTGCTGCTGGCGGAACGACGCCGCAAGCTGCTCGTCCGATGCGAGCGCGATTTTGCTTTCGGTCAGCGCGGCGTTCGCGGTGTCACGCTGTTGGCGCAAATTTTCCAATTCGTTTGTCAATGCGGCGACATTTTCCTGCGCGGCGCGTTCGCGCGTTTCCAATTCGTTCAACTGCGCCGTCAGCGTGTTGCGTTTTTGCAAACCTTCCTGCTCCTGCGCCGCGAGGCTTTGGACTTCAAAAACGACGGTGTCAATTTTCTGGTGCAGCAGGCGATTTGAATTTTGCAGCGCGTTGAATTCGCCTTCGCGCGTGGCAATGGCGACTTCCTGCTCACGCAATTCCGTCTGCGCGGCCTGCAAGCTCGCCTGCAATTCCGTCTGCTCGCTCAACAGCGCACCGCGTTTGCGGCTCGCCTCGGCGACGCGATTCTGAATTTCCGCCAATTCATTTTGCAGTTCGGTGATCTGATTTTTACGGCCAAGAATCGAGCCGGGCGCTTTGGAACTTCCGAGGCCGTTCAAATAACCGCCCGTGTAAATTCCGTGACGGCTCAACAGATCTCCAGTCAACGTGACAAAATCGCAGCCCGCGTGGCCATTCTGGATTTGCGCCGTCGCCGTCGGCAAATCCGACGCGATGAATGTGCGGCCAAGCAGCGCGCGCAAAAGTTTGTCCACGGACGGATCGGTTTGAACCACGTCAAGCGCGCGGACGATCTGACCTTGCTTCAAACCGTTTGTCGCCGCAGTCTTATTTTCATCCGCCGACAATTCGCCGCCGAAAACAAGTTGCTTGTCGTCGGGAATTGAAATGGAAAGTGCGGCGACGCTCGCGCGACCGGATTTATTCGCGCTCAAGTCGGCGAGAATTTCCTGCGCGGATTCCGGTTGCTCGGTCAAAACGAGTTGCAGGTGATGGCCGAGCGCATTTTCAACGGCGACGACAAATTCATCTGGCACGCGGATGCGATCCGCGAGCGAGCCGATGACCGAGCGCGACTGGCGCAACGCCGCGACCGCGCCCGCGTCGAAACCTTCGCGCGAACCTTCGAGCTGTTCGAGCACGGTCAGGCGCGAACGCTTTTCGGCCTGCTGCTGCAAAAATTGATCCTGCTCGACGGAAGAATTTTGCAATTCCGTCTGCAATTCGCGCAAACGATTCTGCCGCTGCTCGACCGAGCCGCGCGTCGTCGCGACGTTCAGTTTTTCGACTTCGACGCTCGCAGTGAATTCGTGCAGGCGCGATTCGAGCCGCGTGCGTTCTTCTTCAAGCTGCACTTTTTCGGCGGAAAGTTTTTCGAGGCGGATCGTGTTGCCCTGCTTCTGCAAATCGAGCGCGGTGATTTCGTTGCGGATGTGCGTCAAATCCTGCGCGGCGGCAAACGCGGCGGCTTGCGCGTCGCGCAATGATTCCTGCCGTTCGCGCAGATCATTTTCTACTTTTTGCAAATCGTCGCGCTTCGATTGCAAACTTTCCTTGTGCTGCGCAAGCGCAATTTCCGAAGCGGACAATTTTTCGGTAACGACGGCCAATTCTTCCTCAGCAGCACGAAGACGTTCTTCGGACTGCGAAATCTCCGCGAGCGCCTTGGAATTTTGCGACGCGATTTCGTTGAGCCGTTCTTCGTTGAATTGAATCCGGCTTTCATGCCGGTCAACCTCGCCTTTCAATTCTAGCCCGTGCTGCTGTTGCGCGGCGACTTCGTGTTCCAAATCCGAAAGCCGTTCGCGCAATTGCGAAATTTCATTTTCAAAACGCAGAACATCGTTCGAGCCAGTTTCAATTTCGTTCCGCAAATTTTCGACGGCGGAATTTTTCTCAGAAATTTCCGCAAGCAAAACATCAAACTGATGCCGCGCGAGCTGCGTTTCGAGGTGTTGCAGTTCCAGCGAAATTTGTTTATAGCGTTTCGCCTTGCCGGCCTGGCGTTGCAGCGAACCGATCTGGCGTTTCACTTCCTTGATCGTGTCGGCGACGCGTAAAAGATTTTGCTCGGTGTATTCCAGTTTGCGGAGCGATTCTTTTTTCTGCGATTTGAATTTCGTGATACCGGCGGCTTCCTCAAAAATCATCCGGCGATCTTCAGGTTTGCTGGAAAGAATCTGCGTGATGTGGCCTTGCGCAAGAATGCTGTAGCTCGTGCGCCCGACGCCCGTGCCCATAAAGAGTTGCTGGATGTCCTTGAGCCGGCACGGAGTTTTGTTCAGAAAATATTCGCTGCCACCGTCGCGAAAAATCCGGCGAGTGAGCGTGACTTCGTCGTAGGCGACTTCGACGCCCGCCGCGCGAAGATTTTCGCCGTCCACACCGCCGAGCGTCAGCGAGACTTCGCCCATGCCCATCGGTTTGCGGCCGTCCGTGCCGTTGAAGATCACGTCGGCCATTTCACCGCCGCGCAACGCCTTGGCCGACTGCTCGCCGAGCACCCAGCGGATGGCGTCGGACACATTGGATTTGCCGCAGCCGTTCGGGCCGACGATGGCCGTGACGCCGGGCTGAAAATTCAGCGCGGTTTTGTCCGCGAAGGATTTGAAGCCGAAAACCGTTAAATTTTTGAGATACATAATCTGTTTCGACTAGCCAACCAAAGCGAGCGGTTTGTGTAAAGAGAAAACCACAATATGTTGTGCACAGCGCAAGTTGTGGCGCAACTAATTGGTGAGAATCCCCAGTTTGAATTATTCCCATTTCCAATCGGATTGCATACGAGAGGTTGCCGTTGCACCGATTTCAGCTACATTGTCGGCATGAACTGGCTGACGAAGCAGGAACAATTCATCATCTGCCTCGTCATTACTCTCCTCGTAACGGGACTAGTGGTGAAGTATTACCGCACCGCGCATCCGGCCACGACGAGCAGCCAGCCGGCCAAACCCTGATATGCAAGAAGTCAATTTTGACGAAGCGCTGGATCAAATCCTCGCGGCGGACAACCGTTTTCATCGCGACGCGTATTTGTTCATGCGCGAGGCGCTCGACTTCACGCAGAAAATTGTCGGTCGCGAAAATCTGGGCAAGGTGCGGCACGTCACCGGTCAGGAACTGCTCGACGGTTTGCGGCAATACGCGCTGCAACAGTTCGGCCCGATGGCGGCAACCGTGTTCGAGGAATGGGGCATCCGCAACTGCCAGAACTTCGGCGAAATCGTTTTCAACATGGTCGAGATCGGTTTACTTGCGCGCACGGAAAAAGACACGCGCGACGATTTTCAGAACGGCTACGATTTCACCGACGCATTTCGGAAACCGTTCTGGCCGCAGGAAAAATTGAAAACGGAAACGAAGCCGGTTGCAAGTTAAGACAACGTGCGCGGCTTGTTTATCGTGTGCAGCCAGAGAAAAAGTTGATTGAAGTCTCGCGTTTTTGGCATGGCGCGCGAGGGATACCTCATGTTTAATCTTACAATGTCGCTTGCAAAATCAACTGCTGAAATTCCGTCTATCCCGCCCGGCGTCCAACTCACGACGCTTGAAAACGGTTTGACCATCATCGTCCGCGAAGACCACAGCGCGCCCGTCGTCTCCGCGCAGGCGTGGGCGATGGCTGGCAGCATCCACGAAGGCGCATGGCTCGGCGCTGGCCTGTCGCACGTCCTCGAACACATGCTGTTCAAAGGCACGACGACGCGTGCGGGCAGCCGCATTGACCAAGAAGTGCAGGAAGCTGGCGGCTACATGAACGCCTATACGAGCTTTGATCGCACGGTCTATCACATTGATGTGCCGAACACCGGCGCGGTGAAGGCGATTGATATTTTGTGCGACATCATGCAGCACGCCACGCTGCCGCCGGACGAACTTGCGAAGGAAATGGATGTCATCCGCCGCGAAATGGACATGTGCCACGACGATCCGGGTCGTCGCGCGAGCCGCCGGCTGTTTGAAACGGCTTACACGAAAAGTCCGTATCGCTTCACCATCATCGGCTATCCGGACATTTTTAATGAAGTTAAGCCGGACGACATCCGCAATTACTACACGGAAAAGTACGCACCAAATAATGTTTTCTTTGTTATCGCTGGTGACGTGAAAAATGACGAGGTCATCGCGCAAATCAAAACGGCTTACGCTAACAGTAAATCCAAGGCGATGCCGCCCAATGTTCTGCCGCTGGAACCGAAGCAGACCGGCGCGCGCGAAATCATCGAGGAAGCTCCAGTGGAACTCGGCCACGTCCATTTTGCGTGGCACATTCCCGAACTGCGTCACGCGGATATTTCTGCGCTCGACGTGCTGGCTGTGTTGCTCGGCAGTGGTCGCAGTTCGCGACTGTTCCAGCAAGTGCGCGAGAAGCAAAGCGTCGCGCATCATGTTGATGCGTGGACTTATAATCCCGGCCTGCCGGGACTATTCGGCGTCAGCGCCGTCGTAGACGGCGACAAATTTGAAGCCGCGAACGCCGCGATTCTGGCCGAGATTGAAAAGGTGAAATCCCTTTCCGTCTCGGCCAATGAATTGCACAAGGCCATCAAGCAATTTATTTCTGCCACACTTGCTTCCCGCAAGACGATGGAAGGTCAGGCGCAGAATCTCGGCGGCAATTGGCTCGCCGCGAACGACCTGAATTTCTCCGAGCGCTATCTTGCCGCCGTTAAAAATGTCACGCTTGCCGATGTCCAGCGCGTCACCCGCCATTATCTCACGCAGGAAAACCGCACGCTTTACGCGCTGTTGCCCGAAGGTTCTGCACCGAAAGCCAAAGCCAACATCGAGACAAACAAAGACAACGCGATTCAGAAAATAATCTTACCACACGGCCTGACGCTGCTCGTGAAGGAAGACCACCGGTTGCCCTTCGTGGAATTTCGCGCCGTGTTCAAAGGCGGCGTGCTCGCGGAAAATGCCGCGAACAACGGCACGACGATGCTGCTGGCAAAAATGCTCATCAAGGGCACGAAGACGCGCAGCGCGGAAAAAATCGCGACGGAAATTGAATCCGTCGGCGGCCACATTGACAGCTACGGGGGCAACAACAGTTTCGGCATCAACGCGGAAGTGTTGAGCGAGGATTTTGCGACTGGGTTGGATTTGCTCGCCGACGTGATTTTGAATCCGATTTTTCCCGCCGACGAACTGGAACGCGAAAAGGAAATTCAGATTGCCGGCATCCGTTCGCGCAAGGATGAGTTGCTCAAGAGCGCGAGCCTCGCGATGCGCCGCGCGCTATTTGGTGAAACTGGTTACGGTCTGGATTCACTCGGCTCCGAGGAATCGGCGGGCAATGTTTCCGTGGCCGCGTTGAAAGAATTTCATCAGAAACTTACCGCGCCGAATAATTGCGTTCTCGCGCTTTTTGGTGATGTGAAAGTTGGCGAAGTTAACGCAGCCGTGGAAAAAGCCTTTTGTGGCTGGAAGAAGTCGGACGGTATTTCATTGAACTCGCAATCCCCTACCCTCACTTCGCCCAAGCGCGTGGAAGAAACGCGCGACAAGAAGCAAGCCGTTCTCGTCATCGGTTTTCCCGGCACGACGCTTTCCAGCGAGGACAAATACGCGCTCGATTTGCTGCAGGAATGTTGCAGCGACCTCGGTTCGCGATTATTTTTACGAATCCGTGAACAACTTGGACTCGCCTACTACGTCGGCGCGCAAAATTTCACCGGCCTTGTGCCGGGCTACTTCGCGTTTTATACCGGCACGGAACCAACGAAGGTTGCGCTCGTGGAAAAAGAATTGCTCGCGGAGGCCGAATTGCTTCGCACCGAGGGTTTGACCGCCGAGGAATTGAAGCGCGCCAAGGCGAAAATCATCGGCCAGAAAAAGATCGCCCGCGCCGACCTCGGCAACCTCGCTTCGACGAGCGCGCTCGACGAGCTTTACGGTCTTGGCTGGCAACGGGCGGATTTGGACGACGCGAAATACGAAGCTGTGACGCTGGAACAGATCAAAGTTGCCGCGCAAAAATATCTCCAGCAGGATGCGCTGGTAGTTTCAATTATGAAGCCGTGAGGCGGACACCACCGCCGGAATTACGGCGCGGTGATTTCTCAAAAAAACTGCAATGGTTTCTACTCCTTCATCGGAGCTGGCGTTGAGCCAACGTCACGCGGCCATCCGTCGCGCCGTCACGCCGCTGCCCGGCAGCCAGTCGCGCGACCACTTCAAGCCCATCAACATTCCCGGCAACTGCGACGCACTGCCGCTGTTGGCTGCACTGAGACAAATGGTTGGCAATGTCTCGGCGGCAGAATGGCTGGCTGAATTTGCGCTCAACCGCGTCGTCAACTTGGAACAGAAACCTGCGGTGGCCACACAAATTGTCCGCGCTGGAGAACGCTACCAGCATCTTTTCCCGAACGTGACCGAGCCGGCGGTCAACGGCGATGTGAAAATTTTGCACGAGGACGAAGCCCTGATTGTGGTGGACAAACCGGCACCGCTGCCGATGCACGCCGGCGGCCGGTTTTACCTCAACACGCTCCAACATATTTTGAACACGGCATATCAGCCGCAGACGCCATTTCCAGCGCACCGGCTGGACGCGAACACGACCGGCCTAATACTAGCGGCGCGCACGCGGTTTTTCGCCGCGAAGTTACAGGGGCAATTCGCACAGGGACGCGTGGAAAAAACTTATCGCGCGCGTGTGAACGGCCAATTGCCGGCCGATGAATTTTATTGCGCCGCACCCATCAGCGCCGACGCTGGCGAGCATTGTTCACGCACAATTGATTTGGCCAACGGTCTGGCGGCGCGAACGGATTTTTGCGTGCTGCATCGTTATCCCGACGGCACAAGTCTTCTGGAAGCGCGACCGCTCACAGGACGCACGAATCAGATTCGCGTGCATCTCTGGCATCTCGGCTTGCCGGTATGCGGCGACACGATTTATCTGCCGGACAAAAAAATAGGCCGCAACCAGACGCTCGGGGTCGGCGATCCGCCGCTATGCCTCCACGCGTCGCGGGTAAAATTTTTGCACCCGTTAAATTCGGAGCCGGTCGAGTTCACCGCGCCCTTGCCAATCTGGGCAACTAGCTAAATCAAAAAAACGGCGTCCAACTTTCGTCGGACGCCGCGTGTAATTTTATTTCAGCTTAAGCGAGCAGCGGATTTTCCGCTTCGGACGCTTCGGCTTCCACCGGTTCCGGTTCTTCCGGCAATTCGACCAGCGGGTTGAGCGTGATCTTGCGGTGCATATCAAAGCCGGTTCCCGCCGGAATGATGTGACCCATGATGACGTTTTCCTTGAAGCCGCGCAGTGAATCAATCTTGGAACGCGTCGCGGCTTCGGTGAGCACACGCGTCGTGTCTTGGAACGACGCAGCGCTCAAGAAGCTGTCGGTTTCGAGCGACGCCTTGGTGATGCCGAGCAGCACGGGCACGGCTTCCGCCGGCTTGCCACCCTTCTTCTCGACGGCTTCGTTCTCAGCCTCGAATTCCAATTTGTCCACCTGTTCGCCCCAAAGGAATTGCGTGTCGCCGGTTTCGGTGACGCGAATTTTACGGAGCATCTGGCGCACGATAATTTCGATATGCTTATCGTTGATCGTCACGCCTTGGAGACGATAAACTTCCTGCACTTCGCTGACCAAGTGTTCCTGCAATTCCTGCGGGCCGCAGACGTCCAGAATTTCGTGTGGATCCATCGGGCCTTCGGTGAGCTGCTGGCCTTTCTTGACCAAGTCGCCCTTGAAGACGATGACGTGCTTGCCGATCGGAATGAGATGCTCTTCCTGCAATTTCGTGACCGGGTCGGTGATGAGCACGCAACGTTTGCCGCGCACGCTCGGACCAAAGTCCGCGATACCGTCGATCTTGGAGATTTCCGACGCGTCTTTCGGACGGCGCGCTTCGAACAATTCCGCCACACGCGGCAGACCACCCGTGATGTCGCGGGTCTTGGCCTGTTTGCGCGGCGTCTTGGCGATGAGCGTGCCGGGAACAATCTTGTCGGACTCGTTGACAACGACGTGCGCACCCGACGGAATCGGGTAATTCGCGACGACTTCGCCCTTCTCGTCTGACATGATGATCTGCGGATGCAAATCTTCCTTATGGTCAATGATGACCATGGATTCTTCGCCGGTGGCTTCGTCAACTTCCTGTTTCATCGTCACACCTTCGATGATGTCATGGAATTTAACTTTACCAGCCTTCTCGGAGAGAATCGGCACGTTGTGCGGATCCCATTGGACGAACGTGTCGCCCTTCTTGACTTTCGCACCGTCCTTCACGGAGATGACCGCGCCGATGACGATGGTATGGTTTTCCAGTTCGCGGCCATCCGGCGCGAGAATCTGGATGGAACCGTTCTTGTTCAAAACAATGTTGTTGCCGTCTTCCAATTCAACAGAGCGCAACTCATTGTATTTGATGATACCATCGTTCTTCGACTTGATCTGCGGCTGCTTGAACACACCCGCCGCCACACCGCCGGTGTGGAACGTGCGCATCGTGAGCTGCGTGCCAGGTTCGCCGATGGACTGCGCGGCGATGATGCCGACGGCCTCACCGAGTTTGACCAGCGAGCCGGTCGCGAGATTGCGACCATAGCAATGACGGCAAATGCCGTGCTTACTTTCGCAGGTGAGCACCGAGCGGATGCGGACGCGGTCAACGCCGGCGACATCAATCGCCTTGGCCTTGGTCTCGTCAATTTCTTCGTTGGCGCGGATGAGGAATTCCTTCGGGCTGACCGGATTCACGATGTCGTCGCAGGCGAAACGACCAACCAGACGGTCGGAGATTTTCACCACTTCGTCTTCGCCTTCAAACACAGCGGAAACCCAGATGCCGTTCGTCGTGCCACAATCAGCCTCTTGGATGATCACGTCTTGAGAAACGTCCACGAGCTTGCGCGTCATGTAGCCGGAATCCGCAGTCTTGAGCGCGGTATCGGCCAAACCTTTGCGCGCGCCGTGAGTTGAAATGAAATATTCCAACACCGACAGACCTTCGCGGAAGTTCGCCAAAATCGGCTTCTCGATGATTTCGCCGCTGGGCTTGGCCATAAGTCCGCGCAAACCGGCGAGCTGACGCACCTGTTGCTTGTTACCACGCGCGCCGGAATCCACCATCAGATAAACTGGATTGTATTCCTTCTTGCCTTGGTTCGCTTTCAAGGTGTCGAACATCACGCCGGAAATCTGATCCGTGCAATGCGTCCACACGTCCACGATCTTGTTGTAACGTTCGCCAGAAGTGATGACACCCTTGCGATACTGCTTCTCAACTTCCTTGATCTGCCCGTGGGCGTTACGAATCTGTTCGTCGCGTTCCTTCGGGACAATCATGTCGTCAATGCCGATGGACACGCCGGACTTGGTCGCCTCACGGAAACCAATTTCCTTAAGTTTGTCCAACATGACGACGGTCTTGTCGTGGCCGGCAAACTTGTAACATTTCCAGATCAAATCACCGAGGTCGGATTTTTTGACCGGCTTGTTGTGGAAGCCGAGTTCGCTCGGCCAGATTTCGCTGAACAATACGCGGCCCACCGTTGTATCAATGATTTTCTTTTCGGCATTGCCGAAAGCGGTCTTCTTGCCGAGATCGGGATTTGCCAGGCGGATGCGATCATGCGTTTTGATCGCATCGTCGCTGTAAGCGTAAATGACTTCTTCCTTCGAGCCAAACAGCGGCAATTCGTTCGAGTTGGCCGGCGCGGCCTTGCGCGGTTCGGCCGTCACATAATAGCAACCCAGCGTGATGTCCTGCGTCGGCGTGATGATTGGCTTGCCGGAGGAGGGCGAGAAGATGTTGTTCGTCGCCATCATCAACAAACGCGCTTCCATCTGCGCTTCGACGGACAGCGGAACGTGAACGGCCATTTGATCGCCGTCGAAGTCAGCGTTATACGCTGTGCAAACCAGCGGATGAATGCGAATCGCTTCGCCTTCAATCAACTGCGGCTCGAATGCCTGAACAGACAAACGGTGAAGTGTCGGCGCGCGATTCAAAAGAACCGGATGACCTTTGGTCACTTCTTCCAGCACGTCCCAAACTTCCTTCGTCTGGCGCTCAATCATTTTCTTCGCGCTGCGAACAGTGTGAACGTAGCCCAGCTCTTTCAAGCGGCGGATGATGAACGGCTCGAACAAAACGAGCGCCATCTTCTTCGGCAGACCGCACTGGTTCAACTTCAGTTCCGGTCCGATCACGATGACCGAGCGGCCAGAATAATCCACGCGTTTGCCAAGCAAATTTTGACGGAAACGGCCGCCCTTGCCCTTGAGCATGTCGCTCAAAGATTTCAGCGAGCGGTTGCCCGCGCCGGTGACCGGGCGTCCGTGACGGCCGTTGTCGAACAATGCGTCCACGGCTTCCTGCAACATGCGCTTTTCGTTGCGGATGATGACTTCCGGCGTCTTGAGCTGGAGCAACGTGCGGAGACGGTTGTTGCGGTTGATGACGCGACGGTAAAGATCGTTCAAGTCGGACGTCGCAAAACGTCCACCTTCGAGCGGAACCAGCGGACGCAAGTCCGGCGGAATCACCGGCAGCACCGTAAGAATCATCCATTCCGGACGGCTCTTCGACGACGCGAGACCTTGCAGCAACTTGATGCGCTTGGCGAGTTTCTTGCGGATCTGCTTACTCTTGGTTTCCGTCATCGCAATCGCGAGTTCGTCAGCCTGCTTGGCCAGATCCACGCGCGACAACGATTCGCGCACGGCTTCCGCGCCCATCTTGGCGGTGAACGCTTCGGCGCCGTAAGTTTCGCGCGCTTCGCGGAGTTCAACTTCGGTAAGCAACTGATTCGCCTTGAGCGGCGTGGTGCCCGGATCAATGACGAGATAATCTTCGTAATAAATCACGCGTTCCAAATGGCGCGCGGTCATGTCCAGCGCCAGACCGATGCGCGAAGGCATGCACTTGAAGAACCAGATGTGCTGCACTGGCACGGCGAGTTCGATGTGGCCCATGCGTTCGCGACGAACGCGGGACAAGGTCACTTCAACACCGCAACGATCGCACACGATGCCGCGATGTTTGATGCGTTTATACTTGCCGCAGGAACATTCCCAGTCCTTGACGGGACCGAAGATGCGTTCGCAGAAAAGGCCGCCCTTTTCGGGCTTGAACGTGCGGTAGTTGATCGTTTCTGGATTCTTGACTTCGCCTTTGCTCCACGAGCGGATGGCGTCGGGCGACGCGAGCGTGATGCCGACGTAGTCAACCTGGTTGACTTTTTCGAGGCCGAGAATCTCGCGGGCGTTTTCTTTGGAAGTGGTCATACGATTTTAATTCAGCAAAGTTTCGTTCAGGGTTCGTTGGACGTCAGCGCGGCCACGGCCGCCTGCTGCGCGTTGTCACTGCCGGCGTGTTCGATCGGGTTGGAGTAACCAACCTTCACGTCGAGACCAAGCGATTGCATTTCCTTGACGAGCACGTTGAAGGATTCTGGGATGCCGGCCTCCAGCGAGTTGTCGCCCTTGACGATGCTTTCGTAGATGCGCGTGCGGCCCTGCACATCGTCGGACTTGACGGTAAGCAATTCCTGCAACGTGTAAGCCGCGCCATAGGCTTCCATCGCCCACACTTCCATTTCGCCGAAGCGCTGGCCGCCGTATTGCGCCTTGCCGCCCAACGGCTGCTGAGTGACGAGCGAATACGGCCCGACCGCGCGGGCGTGAATCTTGTCCGCGACCAAATGGCCGAGCTTCATCATGTAGATGTAGCCGACGACAATTTCCTGGTCGAACTGTTCGCCCGTGCGTCCGTCGATTAAATGCGTCTTGGCGTGTTCGGGCAAACCGGCTTGTTTCAAATAGCCGCGAATGTCCTTTTCCTTCATGCCATCGAACACCGGCGTGGCGAACTTCAAACCGAGCAGCTTCGCCGCCCAGCCCAAATGCGTTTCCAAAACCTGGCCGACGTTCATACGGCTCGGCACACCCAGCGGATTCAATACGATTTCCACCGGCGTTCCGTCCGCAAGATACGGCATGTCTTCTTCTTTAACAATCTTGGCGACGACACCTTTGTTACCGTGGCGTCCGGCCATCTTGTCACCAACGGACAATTTGCGCTTCGACGCGATGTAAACCTTCACCGACTTGACGATGCCGGCTTCGACACCTTCACCGGCTTCGGCGCGTTCCATTTCCTCGTCGTATTGCATCTGCAAGTCGTCGAATTTCTTCTTAAACTGGCCGATGATTTCGTTGATCTTGTTACGGATCGGCGACGGATCAATTTCAATGCGATCGTAAACGGTCGCGAGTTTGCGCAACAACGTTTTCGTAATCTTGCGATTCGCCGGAATGATGATTTCACCGGTCTCGCTATTGACGACATCGAGCGGAATTTTTTCGCCTAGCAAAATGTTGCTCAACGCTTCCGTCAACTGGTCTTCCTGCTCGGTGACTTTTTTCTTGTGATCTTCCTCAATCTGTTTCGCGTGGCGTTTTTCCTCGCTGGAAACCGAGCGGCTCACGCGGTCGGCGTCTTTCTTCGCCGAAACTTTAACGTCCATGACGATGCCGTAAGTTCCCGACGGAACTTTGAGCGAAGTATCTTTAACGTCCGCCGCTTTTTCACCGAAGATGGCGCGGAGCAAACGTTCTTCCGGCGCAAGTTCGGTTTCGGATTTTGGCGTGATTTTGCCGACGAGAATGTCGCCGGGCTTCACTTCGGCGCCGATGCGAATAACGCCGTCGGTGCCGAGATTCTTCAACGCCTCATCGCCGAGGTTCGGGATGTCGCGCGTGATTTCTTCCGGTCCGAGCTTGGTGTCGCGCGCGGCCACTTCAAATTCGTCAATGTGAATCGAAGTGAAGATGTCTTCCTTGACAATCTTCTCGCTGATGAGAATCGCGTCCTCGAAGTTGTAACCGTTCCACGGCATGAACGCCACGAGCACATTGCGACCGAGCGCGAGCTCGCCGCCCTGTGTGCAAGGACCGTCGGCCAGAACCTGACCTTTTTTGATGCTGTCACCTTTTTCAACCAAAATTTTCTGGTTGATGCAGGTCGCCGCATTCGAGCGCATGAATTTGCGGACAGGATAAACGGAAACCCCGTTTTCCGGATCGTGTTTAATTTTCTTTTTGCCTTCGGGCAAATGGCCGTTTTCAGTGATGATGATTTGATCACCGCTGACGGACGCGACTTTGCCGGATTCTTCCGACACCAGCACGGCGCGGGAATCGCGGGCGACACGGTCTTCCATACCCGTCGCGACCAGCGGCGCCTCGGTCACGAGGAGCGGCACGGCCTGACGTTGCATGTTGGAACCCATCAAGGCGCGGTTCGCGTCATCGTGTTCGAGGAACGGAATCAAGGACGCAGCAATTGAAACAAGCTGCTTCGGCGACACGTCCATGAAGTCAACTTTCGTCGGCTCCACGTCAATGAATTCGCCGCGCTGACGGCAGACCACGCGGTCGTCCGTGAAATGACCTTTGTCATCCATCACGGAATTCGCCTGCGCAACGATGAACTGTTCTTCACGGTCGGCGGTCAGGTATTCGATTTTTTCCGTGACGCGACCGTTCTCGACTTTGCGATACGGCGTCTCAAGGAAACCGAATTCGTTGATGCGCGCAAACGTCGCGAGCGACGCGATGAGGCCGATGTTCGGACCTTCCGGCGTTTCAATCGGACAAATGCGGCCGTAATGCGACGGATGCACGTCGCGGACTTCAAAGCCCGCGCGATCACGCGACAGACCCCCTGGCCCGAGCGCCGACAAGCGGCGTTTGTGCGTGAGTTCGGCGAGAGGATTAATTTGATCCATGAACTGCGACAACTGGCTGCGGCCAAAGAAATCGCGGATCACGGCGGAAAGTGCTTTCGGATTGATGAGCTTCTGCGGCGTCATCGATTCGACCGTCTGATCGAACAGCGTCATGCGCTCCTTCACCAAACGTTCCGTGCGGGACAGACCCACGCGGCACTGGTTGGAAAGCAATTCGCCCACCGTCCGGATACGACGGCTGCCCAAATGATCAATGTCATCCAGCGAGCCTTCGCCCTTCTTGAGCTTTAGCAAATACTTAGTCGCCGCAACCAAATCTTCCTTGGTCAGAATGCGGCTGTCGCCCTTCATGCCCAATTTCTGATTAATTTTGTAACGGCCCACGCGACCGAGGTCATAGCGTTTTTCGTCAAAGAACAAACGTTTGATGAGTGCGCGCGAATTCGCGGCGGTCGGCGGATCGCCAGGGCGCAAGCGGCGGTAAATATCCTTCAGCGCCTCTTCTTCATTTTTTGCCGGATCTTTCTTGAGGCACTTGATCATGTTGCCTTCATCCACCGAAGTGTCCACGACCTTGATCTTGGTCACACCAAGTTCGGCGATCTGTTTGACGACGGCCTTCGAAAGCGGCTCGAAGGCGCGCGCGATGACCAGACCTTTTTCCTCGTCCGCCACGTCATGAACCAGCACGCGGTTCTGCAAATCTTCAATCTTCTCCGCTTCCTTCACCGTCAATTCCTCGATGGTGTAGAACAGCTTCAAAATTTCCTCGTCCGTGCCACGCGTCAGGCCGCCGTTGTCCTTGGCTTTGCTGCCTTTTTCCTTGGTCTCATGATCCAAGAAAGAAAGCGCGCGGAAAAACGTCGTCGTCAAAAATTTGCGGCGGCGTTTTTTGCGGTCGAGATAAACATACAGCAGATCGCTCGTATCAAACATCGCCTCATACCACGAACCGCGATCGGGAATGACGCGGAAGCTGTGCAGCATTTTTCCATTCGGATGCTGCGTCGCCTCAAACGCGATGCCCGGCGAGCGGTGCAATTGGGAGACAACGACGCGTTCCGCGCCATTGATGACAAACGTGCCCTGCGGCGTCATCAGCGGAAGCTCACCCATGAACACTTTTTCTTCCTTCGCGCTTTTGCCTTCGTCCTTCAACAGGAACGTGACGTAAAGCGGCGCGCCATAAGTCGTGCCTTCGCGCAGGCACTCGAGCCAGTCCACCTTCGGCGCACCAATCTCGTAAGTGTCATAATCCAGCTCAATCTTTTCATCATAGCTCTTGATGGGAAAGACTTCACGGAAAACGGATTCCAAGCCGACGTGCTTCTGTCGCTTCGTCGGCGACAGGTCGGCCTGTAAAAATTCCGCGTAGGAGTTCGTCTGCAACTCGATCATGTTCGGCGGAATGACGATTTCCTTGATTTTACCGAAGTTGATACGTTCTGTGGCTCGCGATGGCATTTTATACTTTCTGTTAGGCGCGGCATACGCCGCACCGATTTTACTTAACGACACAAGGCAAGCCCGCCGTGTTCAACGGCCAGCTTGCCAAACCCGCAACCGAATGTCCTACCAATTAAAATTATTATCCAATTTGTCCCGCCTTTCGCGGGGATGAAATGGGGCGACGGCAAACGCGCCGCCGCCCCGAAACCGGCAACTTACTTGACTTCCACTTTCGCGCCCGCTTCTTCGAGCTTCTTCTTGGCGGCGTCGGTGTCAGCTTTATTGGCACCTTCGAGCAAAGTTTTCGGCGCGCCTTCAACCAAAGCCTTTGCCTCGGCGAGACCCAAACCGGCCTTCACTTCACGGACGGCCTTGATGACGGCGATCTTTTTGTCCGCCGGAACGGACGCGATGATCACGTCAAAAGTGTCTTTTGCAGCCGCAGCCGGAGCCGCAGCGCCACCGGCGGCAGCGCCACCAGCAGCCGCAACCGCGACAGGCGCGGCGGCGGAAACACCCCACTTGGTCTCCAGTTGTTTCACGAGGTCGGCGGCTTCGATTACCGTCAACTTGCTCAATTCTTCTACGATGTTTGCGATGTCTGCCATAACTTTACTTTTGCTTTCTTTTTCGTCTCGTCGTCTGCCTCGGCTTCGGCAATTTTCAGTTCACAGCCCGCGAACCGACGATTTACGTTGTTGTTGTTTGTTTATTTCTCCGATTTGAAATTTCAAACTGAAATCGCAAACCGAAAATTATTTATTCGCCTTTTTCGGCCTTCGCCTTGATGACCTGCGCCAGTTGCGACGCCGGCGTGTTGATCAAGGTCACCAGCTTCGTTGCCGGCGCCACGAGCAAGCCCAAAATCTTCGCGCGCAAAACGTCGAGGCTCGGCAAATCCGCCAAGGCGATGACGCTCGCTTCTTCGAGCCGCTGGTTGTTCAGATAGCCGAACTTGAGTTTCAGCTTGTCGAATTCCGCAGCAAAATTCTTCACCGCTTTGGCGGCGGCGGAGATATCTTTTTTGCCAGTGACGACAGCAATCTGACCGGCCAGCGAGCCGTTCAAATCGCCGATGCCCGCTTCCTTCGCGGCCACGTTGAACACGGTGTTCTTAACAACGTGAACTTCTGCGCCCGCGAGCGTCAGCCGTTTGCGCAGCTCGGAGAGGTGCGCGACCTTCAGACCCTGATAGCCGACGACGATAAAAAACGGCGAGGCATTCAACCGGGCGACATATTCACCCGTCAATATTTTTTTTTCAGCACGCATGGTAATTCCTTTTAGTTGGCGGCAAATTCACGAATGTCCACACGCACGGGCGGACTCATCGTCGCCGAGAGCGTGCACGAATTGATATAAGCGCCCTTCAAACTGTTCGGGCGCGCCTTGGCGACGGCTTCGATGACCGCGCGAGCGTTTTCCTCAATTTCTTCCGGCTTGAACGAAGCCTTGCCGACGATGACGTGAACATTCGCGGCCTTGTCCACCTTGAACTCAACGCGGCCAGCCTTCACTTCTTTCACAGCCTTCGCCGTGTCTTCGGTGACAGTTCCGGTTTTCGGATTCGGCATCAGGCCGCGCGGTCCAAGAACTTTACCAAGCTTACGAACTTCGATCATCGCTTCCGGCGTCGCAATCGCGACATCAAAATCGTTCCAGCCAGAATTGCACTTGGCAATCATGTCTTCAAAACCGACGTTTTCCGCGCCCGCAGCTTTCGCCGCGTCAGCCGCGTTGCCGCGAGCGAAAACGAGCACGCGCACCGTCTTGCCGCTGCCGTGAGGCAACGGAACCGTGCCGCGAACCATCTGGTCGGACTGCTTCGGATCAACGCCGAGGCGGAACGCGAGGTCAATGGTTTCGTTAAATTTGGCCTTGGGGAATTTGGCGAGCACGCCAACGGCTTCCTTGAGCGGATAGGCTTTTTTGCCGTCCACGACTTCAAGCGCCTTTTTGTATCTTTTGCTGGGCATTTTATTTTTTGCGGTGCAAGCGAATCAAAAAAATTCTCCCGCGATTGTTTGTTTCAGTTAACCGACAACTTCAATTCCCATGCTGCGCGCGGTGCCCGAAATCAGGCGCACGGCGGCATCTTCGGAATTCACATTGATGTCCTTGGACTTCATTTTCACGATATCCAAAATCTGTTTGCGCGTGACCTTGCCGACTTTGTCCTTGTTCGGCGTCTTGCTGCCAGCCGTGATGCCGGCGGCTTTTTTCAATAAGATGGACGCGGGCGGCGACTTGGTGATGAACGTGAACGACTTGTCCTGGTAAACCGTGATGACCACGGGAATCACCAAGCCGGCGTCGTTTTTGGTCGCGGCATTAAATTCTTTGCAGAAGCCCATGATGTTCACGCCGTGCTGGCCGAGCGCGGGGCCGACGGGCGGCGCTGGATTGGCCTGACCGGCCGGAATCTGCAATTTGATTTGTCCTGTAATTTTCTTTGCCATAAAATTCTATTAAGCTTTTTCGACTTGCCAGTATTCCAATTCGACCGGCGTATTGCGTCCGAAAATATTTACCGTGACTTTCAGCTTGCCGCGTTCCGGATCAATTTCCTCGATCACGCCGCTGAAATTCAGGAACGGCCCGTTGTTGATCTTGACCGTTTCGCCTACGGCAAAATTTACCTTCGGTTTTTCCGTCTCTTCCGACGCGGAAATCTGCATTTTGATGGCGTCCACTTCCTCGGTCGGCGTCGGCTGCGGCGGATCGCTCAAAAAACCGATGACCCCCTGCGTCTCGCGGATGAAATACCACGGCTTCTCGATGATGCGGTGCTCGTCGTCCAGCAGCACCATGTCCACAAAAACATAACCCGGCCACAACTTGCGGTTGGACACCGTCTTCTTCTGGTTGCGAACCTCAACAACCTTTTCAATCGGCACAAGCACTTCCTTGACGAAGTCCTGCATTTCCTCGGTCTTGACGCGTTTTTCAATGCTGTCTTTGACCTTGTTTTCCTGGCCGGAAAGCGTTTGGATGATGAACCACTGGTTGCGCATGAAATTAAAAAATTATTGTCGCTTGGAATTTAGGTTGAGCAAAACGACAGCTAAAATGATTGCCGCGCCCTGAAGCAACGGATGAAATGACGTCTTGAACAGAACCGCATCAATTAGCACGACGAATCCGCCGAGCAGCGCGACCATGATAATAATGAGCGCGGTGGAACCTTTCAGTTCTTCCCAGCTCGGCCAAGCGCATTTTTTGAGTTCATCGCGCGTTTCCGAGACATAGACAGCGAGGCTCTGGATTTGGCCTTTATACCAAAGGATGCCAAATACAATGCCGATCGCCGCCGTCCAAATTCCAATATGTATCCAGTCGTTCACAAAATATATCTGACTTGGCGGAGCCGCAGCCACGCATTTTATTTTTCCTTCACCGCCAAAAAACTGGCGGAGAGGGAGGGATTCGAACCCCCGTTAGGCTTTCGCCTAAAGCGGTTTTCAAGACCGCCGCGATAGACCACTCTGCCACCTCTCCACTTTAGCAGACTGGCACGGCAGGCAGGACTTGAACCTGCAACCAATGGTTTTGGAGACCACTACTCTACCAATTGAGCTACTGCCGTAACCGTCAAAACCACCGCCGCATCTTCGGACAAAAAGGGAGCACGGAGGTTCAAAACTCCGCGCTCCCAAAACTACTTCGCGATTAAGCGATGACTTCCACGACGATGCCGGAACCGATGGTGCGGCCACCTTCGCGAATCGCGAACTTGAGGCCTTTTTCCATCGCGACGGACTTCTGCAATTCAATTTCCACCGAGACGTTGTCGCCTGGCATCACCATTTCGACACCCGTCGGCAGCGTGAGCGTGCCAGTGACGTCGGAGGTGCGGAAGTAAAATTGCGGACGGTAGTTGGTGAAGAACGGCGTGTGACGGCCACCTTCATCTTTGGTCAAAACATAAACTTCCGCCTTGAACTTCGTGTGCGGCTTAATGGAACCGGGCTTGGCCAAAACCATGCCGCGTTCCACTTCGTCCTTCGTCGTGCCGCGCAGCAGCACGCCGACGTTGTCGCCGGCACTCGCCGAATCCAAAAGCTTGCGGAACATTTCGATGTCGGTCGCTACAGTCTTGCGGGTATCCTTCAAGCCGACAATTTCAACTTCTTCCATCTTCTTGAGGATGCCGCGTTCCACACGACCGGTCACAACGGTGCCACGACCTTCAATGGTGAACACGTCTTCGACACACATCAAAAACGGCTTGTCAATTTCGCGTGCCGGGTCAGGAATGAAGCTGTCCAGAGCGTCGAGCAAATCCGCAATCGCCTTTTCGCCTTCCGGCTTGCCCGCGAGCGCCGCCGTCGCGGAGGCGCGGATGATAGGCGTCTTGTCGCCAGGGAAACCATATTTCGTGAGCAATTCGCGGATTTCCATTTCGATAAGCTCAAGCAAATCTGCATCAGCCAAGTCAACCTTGTTCAGGCAAACAATGATGCTCGGCACACCGACTTGGCGAGCGAGCAAAATGTGTTCGCGCGTCTGCGGCATCGGACCGTCAGCGGCGCTCACCACGAGAATCGCACCGTCCATCTGCGCCGCACCCGTAATCATGTTCTTCACATAGTCCGCGTGGCCGGGGCAGTCAACGTGCGCATAGTGACGCTTGGGAGATTCGTATTCGACGTGCGACACGGCAATGGTCACCGTCTTCGTCTCGTCACGGACCGTGCCACCTTTGGTGATGTCCTTATATTCGATCAAGGGCGCCAGACCCTTGCGGTTCTGCACCGCGACGATGGCGGCGGTCAACGTGGATTTGCCGTGGTCAACGTGACCGATGGTGCCAACGTTGACGTGCGGTTTCGTTCTTTGAAATTGCTCTTTGGCCATGTGATTTCGTGTGTTGCTGTTTTCGTTTTTGTTTTAACTGGAGCCCAAGATCAGGATTGAACTGATGACCTCGTCCTTACCAAGGACGTGCTCTACCAACTGAGCTACTTGGGCATCCAGAAAATTATGTTCAAACCCAATCCGTAAAGCGACAAAAAACCAACCCTCTCAGCTTTCTTCCGAAATAGAGAGGGCTTCGGTAAATTGAAATTTTACGGCTCTGACCACCGCAAGTTAGCAATTTGGAGTTAGCTGTCAATAATTTTTTTGTTTTTCTTTTGGTCGAGTAGCCGCCCCGCCCGCGCCAGCGAACCTTCCATATCGCCGCACACATTCGCCTCGCCGATTTTCTCCATAAAGCCCGCCCGCATCAGCGCAAACAACGGCTGCGAATGCGTCCCGCACAAAATCAAATCCTTCCGGTCGCGCCGTAATTTCTCCAGCAAATCTTCCAGCGCGTCCAAACCGGTCGCGTCCAGCGCCAGCACGTCGCGCATCCGCAAAATCAAAACTTCCGGCGACTGGCCGGCGTCGCGCAATGAAGTTTCCAATTTGTCCGCCGCGCCAAAAAAGAACGCGCCGAAAACACGGAACACCATCACGCCATCGGGAACAATTTTTCCCGCCACCTGTTGTCCCATCGAATTGCCCTGTGTCACTTCCGCGTCCGCCTCAACATGCGCCGTCTCCGCCAGCCGCTTGACCATCAACGCCGACGCTAAAATCAGTGACGCGCCCACCGCCGTCGGCAGATCCACCACCACCGTCAATCCAAACGCGCAAAGAAAAACTATCGCATCGCTCTTCGGCCATTTCGTCAACCGCTTGAACTGATGCCACTCGCCCATGTGCAACGACACCACCACCAGCACCGCGCTCAATGCCGCGAGCGGAATGTGTTTCGCCAGCGGCGCGGCCACGAGCAAAATCACCAGCAGCGTCAGCGAATGAATCATTCCCGCCACTGGCGTTTTCGCGCCGCTGCGCACATTTGTCGCCGTTCGCGCAATCACGCCCGTCGTCGGCATTCCGCCAAAAATTCCCACCACGACATTCGCAATGCCCTGCCCCATCAATTCCTGATTCGAGTCGTGCCGGTCGTCAATCATGCCATCCGACACCACCGCGCACAGCAGCGATTCAATTGCGCCCAATACCGCGACCGTCAGCGCCGCTGGCACGAGCGCGCGCCACGCATCCAGCGACAGCGACGGCCAATGCGGCATCGGTAATCCGCGCGGCATTTCGCCGAACTGCGAAAACAAAGTTTGAATACCCGCCTGCGCGTCCCAATGAAAAAATTTCACCGCGAACGACGCCAGCACGATGACCACGATGGAACCCGGCAAACGCCGCCCAAGTTTTTTTGGCCAGAACCAGATTGCCAGCGTCGCCGCGGTCGCGAGAAAAACGTTCGGCCAGTTCGGTTGGAAATTTTCTGCGAGCGAGCGCAACTTGCCGATCAAATCCGGCGGCAGTTTTTGTGGCAACCCAAAGAAGTCCTTTATTTGCGTGCTTAAAATGATGATCGCAATGCCGCTCGTAAAACCCGTCACCACCGGAAACGGAATATATTTGATCATTGTGCCCAACTTGCACGCGCCCAGCACAAACAAAATCACACCCGCCATCAGCGCGCAGACCACTAGCGCCTGCGGCCCGTGCGATAAAACAATCGGCGCGAGCAACGGCACAAACGCGCCCGCCGGCCCGCCGATTTGCACCCGCGAACCGCCGAGCAGTGAGACCAAAAAACCTCCGATGATGGCTGTAAAAATCCCGATCTCTGGCTTCAGTCCCGACGCGATGGCCAGCGCCATCGCCAGCGGCAACGCGACAATGCCAACAATCAGTCCCGCCGTGAGGTCGGCAAAGAAAGTCTGCGCCGAATAATTTTTCAGCGTATCAAAAAGCTTTGGTCGAAATGAAAAGGCAAACTTCACTTTTAAGGGAACTGGAATATTCCTTAAATTAAATTTTGCGACATGGGCGCGAGAACACAAACCAATTTACTTTGCAGAAATTGTCTTCGCTTAACGCTGAAAGAGTCAGGCGCGCGGATGCGCGGCATCGTAAGCCCGCTTCAACCGCTCCGTCGTGACGTGTGTGTAAACTTGCGTCGTGATGAGGTGCGCGTGGCCGAGCAGTTCCTGCACGCTCCGTAAATCCGCGCCGGCGTCGAGCAAATGCGTGGCGTAGCTGTGCCGCAATTTGTGCGGCGTCAAGCCCGGATCAAGCCCGGCGATGGACAAATATTTTTTCAGCCGCCGCGATAATTGCAGCGGTGACAGCGGCGCGCGTTTCTTTGTCTCCGCAAAAAAAATCGGCGACATCCCGCCCGGCGGCTGTTTGAACGTGTTCCAATAATCCTGAATCGCCATCAGCGCCGGCCTGCCGACCGGCACGAGCCGTTCTTTTTTGCCCTTGCCGCGTACGCGCACAATCTGTTCGCTCCAGTCAATGTCGTCCACGCGCAAACCGCACAACTCGCTCACGCGTAGGCCGCATGAATAAATCATTTCCAGGACGGCGACGTCGCGCAACGCGGCGATTTGAGAAATTGGCCGGCCGACTTTTTTCTCCTTCCGAATCTTCAAAAGCTCGAACGGCGCGACGAGCAGCGCTTCCATCTGCGGCTTGGTCAAAAATTTTGGCAGCCGTTTTTCCGGTTTCGGCAGCGAAAGGTTTTTAATCGGTGAACTTTCGGCAGCACCGTGCCGGATAAGAAATTTATAAAATGTCCGTAGCGCGGAAAACCGAAGCTGCACCGCCGCGCGGCTCAAATTATTCCGGCCAAGAAATCTCACGAAGCTCCGAAAGTCATCGCGCTGAATTTTTTCCCAAACCGGCGGCAATTTGCGTTCGTCCAGATGCCAGCGAAAAAATTCCGTCAACGCCTGCGAATAATTCCTTTGCGTGTAAATCGAAGCGCCGCGATCCGTCGCCAAGTGCGCGAGGAATTTTGAAATCCACTTGTTGCGGACTTCTGTTTTTTCGCCAGCTGGTGCGGGATTCAATTTCAAACGCGACAGGTAAGCCGAAATTTTCCCGAAGTCAACGGCGGCAATTTTTCCACCGCGCTGACGGTAATTTTATTTTTTAACTGGAGCAGGTTTTCAATTTGCGCCGTCACTTGATTTAATTCTTCCGTGCTGGGAGCTTCACGGTCGGGAATAAATTGTAAATCGCATTCGCCGTTTTCGTTTTGCCGCAGTTGATAATGCGCGATGCCGTTCACGTCGGCAAAACAGCGGTCAATTTCCAGCGTTGTCACCCGGCGACCATCGCACCGCCGCAATGCGTCACGCGCGCGCCCGTGGACAAAATAGTTTGTGGTGTAAGGCAGTTCACAACGTTCCACCAAATCGCCGATGCGATAGCGCACGAGCGGCATGACATCGTTGGTCAGCGTCGTCACGACCAGATTGCCGATGCCGCGCTCATCCGGTTCGATAATCTCGTAAAAGACATTTTCAAGACTGGCCTGCATTTCGCCGCGTTCGTTTTCCATGAGCAAATGGCCGGTCTCGGTCGAGCCGTAAAAATTAAAAATCGGCACGCCAAAAACGCGCTGCAAAATTTCCCGGTGGACGACGCTGACAAATTCATAGCTGCACAAAACAAATTTCACCGACGGAAATTTAATTCCGTTTCGCTCGCAATACAGCGCGAACCAAGCGCCATGCACCGGATCCAAATCCAGAAACACCGGCGACCATTCCAAAATTTCCCCGGCCATGCGCGCGAACTCCGCTTCCGTCAGCAAAAACGGAATGCGCGCCTCGTTGACGAATAGCGTGGTGTCCACGGTACGCGCGGATTTGGAAGTCCAGTTGGAAAAGCAGACGAGCCCATTGCAAATCGGTGGCACGAGCGTGGCGCGGCGGGCATTTGGATTTTCGTCCAAAATTTGCGCGACAAACTTATTCAGCCGCAGCACGCGCGTTTCCTGCGCGTTCCACCAGCCGCGCCCGAACAGCACCGCCGTCCGTTCTTCCGAAGTGCCGGATGTGTGTTCGAGTTCGACCGATTTATTTTCGAGCAACGCGTCCAGATTCTGACCGGCGCGCAAAAAATTACTTGGAAAATTCTCGCGCAACTCGCGTTTGCCAATCAGCGGCAGGCGGTAAAAATTATTTTCCAGCGCGGCACGGTAAATGGGCAGCTCACGCCAGCGCGGAAGAAATTCTTCCACCCGCGCTAGCTGTGTAGCCTCACGCATGATTTCAGGAGTTGCCAACATTGTGCTAATACCAATGCACCAAGTTTGAAAAAATTCCAGCCCGATATTTTTTATTTCACGCCGCCGCTCATAAAAATTCCAGCAACCGGCGCAAAAATTCCTCCGGCTGGTCGGCGTGAATCCAATGGCCCGCTTCGGCAATCGTCTGGATTTGTGCCTGCGGAAACAGCTCGCGGATGCTCGGCTCGTCTTCAGAATTGACGTAGTTTGACTTTCCGCCACGAACAAACAACGCCGGTTTTACAAACGGTTTTGAAGCTGAAATCGGTTCCCGCAACTGCAAATAATTTTCCGCCAGCCCGCGCAGATTTATTTTCCAGAAAAATTCGCCAGCCGCATTGCACCCAAGATTTTTAAGCAAAAACCGGCGCAAAACGAGACTGGGAATTTCCGGCGCCAACGCGTCTTCGATTTCCTGCCGCGCCAAAAATGTTTTCAAATCCAGCGCTAGCAGCGCCGAGAAAATCTTCTCGTGCGCCGGTGCATACTGGCGCGGAGCCATGTCCGCGACGACCAGTTTTTCCACTCGCGCCGGAAATTGCAGCGCGAACTGCATCGCCGTTTTGCCGCCCATCGAATGGCCGATGACGTGCGCACTTTCAATCCCGCGCGCCGCCATGAACTCGTTCACGTCCGCCGCCAACAACGGAAAGTTCATTTCGTCACTGTGCGGTGACTGACCGTGATTGCGCTGATCCAAAGCGAAGACCCGAAATTTTTCCGCCAGCTGCAATGCGACAGGATGCCAGTTGTCTGCCGAGCCCAATAATCCGTGCAACAGTATCACCGCCCTGCCCCGGCCGGATTTTTTGAAGTAAAGTTGCATGGTTAATTTTTTCCTCCATTTTTATATCAGCCGAACTGACTTCGCTCAATGCTTGAAATCATCCCCGCCACCATGAAGAATACGCACCAATGTTTTTCGCCCGCGCCAAAAAAAATCCAAACCCACTCCTCTTGCTGGCATTTTTTTTCCTCGCCACTTTCCGTCTCGCCGCCGCGCCGACCGGCCCGACCTTGCAGTTTGATTACGGCCAGGGTCAGCCACAAAAAAACGCCGTGAGCAAATTCATGTATTTTGTGCCGTTGATCTCGCCGGATCCGGTTTCTGTTTTCACTAACGCCGGCAACACCCAGTGCGCCCGCGTGCTTTCCTTGGCCTGCCAGACGAACGGCAATACGTTCGTGGCCACCTGTGAATTTGAATTCACCGGCACTGGTTTCCAACAAAACATTTTTGATCTCACAGCAAAAATCAAACGGCGCCAAAATGAACTTCAGAACGGCGGCATCATCAAGCACGCGCTAGCCGCCATCAATGTCACCGGCACTGGCAGCGGCAATGTGGAGATTGCGGGCGTGATCACCAACGGCGTGCGCCAGGTCAACCAAGTGCGCCTGCGTTTCAACAGTTACGGACACACCAGCCCCGTGACCATCAATTTGAAAGACCTTTGCTACCGCGACGGCGCGGTGCAATCGGAAAACGAAATGGTGGCCCGCGTCAATATGCTCACCTTCAAAAGAAATTCAGGGCCGCCAAAAATGGAAGTTTCCCTCGCCTCAATCAAGCGGACGGACGCCAGCGACGGACTCTGGCAGAATTTTCTAGGCGGACTCAAAGGCGTGACCGCAAACTTCTTTCTCCCGCCGCTTAACATCGAACCCGAAGGCCAACAGGCCATGCTGGATTTTGGCCTCGCGCTTGCCTCCAAAAAATCCGGCTTCTCTTTTCCAGAAGCCACGCGACTCAAAGTCAGCGCCTCGGCCAAGCCATAAATGGTTTCATTCTTCGCGCGGCGGAAAATCAAAGGTGATTTTTCCTTTCACGTCCATCACGAGATACGCAGGAAACGGCTTGCCCGCTTTGGAAATGAATTTGTCGAGTAAATCACTTTTGGCGTCGGCGAGGATTTTCTTCGCTTGCGCCGCGTCAATCTGCTGCTGCAGAATTTCTTTACCGATCTTGAATTTGCACGCCTTGGCGTCGCGTTGGGAATTTTCGCAAAGATAGCCTTGCTCGGTGTCGAAAATTTTTCCGCCGCACTTCGGGCATTTGCCAACGACTTCCTTGCCAGTAAAATCAATTTTCGGCAGCGGCTCGCGCGGCGTGCCGTCCTTCGCCTTGCCACCCTTGGGTTCGCGCGGCGCGAATTCAAACGCCGTGCCGCCGTCCTTGATCACGAGAAACGCCTTGAACGCACGGTTGTTTTTCTTGGAAATAAATTTCGTGAGCAAATCCGTCTTGCCCGTCTCCAGCATTTTCTTAACCTGCGCCGCCTCAATCGGCTGTTGCAAAATAATTTTGCCCGTCTTGAACGTGCAGGTTTTCGCCGCGCCCGTCGCGTTCTCGCAAAGATAATTCATCCCGCCGTCAAACACGCGCCCGCCGCACTTCGGACATTTGCCGAGCGGTTCCTTGCCACTGAAATCAATTGGCGCGGAATCTACGCCATCCGCATTTTTGTCGTTACCGAAATCGAACTCCGGTTTGAAGTCCGCGCCCATTTTAATAATGGCGGCGAACGGAAAACCCTGCTTGCTGCGGAATCCTTGCAGCGGCCCGACCGTGCCTTTGCTGATCAGTTCCTCGACCTCGGCAATTTCCAACTGCCGACTCGCGACAATTTTCCACAGACTGAAATCGCATTTCTGGCATTGGAATTTTTTGTAGTTCTCCAGTATTTCACCGCCGCATTTCGGGCACGGCACGTTGAGCTTGCCGTAATCGCCTGGCACGGTGTCGCTCTCGTGGCTCTTGGCCTTGGCCACGATGTCGCGCGTCGCATCGGCGATTTCTTTCATGAACTCGTCGCGCTTCATTTTGCCGCGCGCCATCAAATTCAATTTGAATTCCCATTCGCCCGTGAGCTCCGGCGAGCAGAGTTGCGGAATTTCCAGTCCGCGCAAAAGCGTAATAATCGAAAACGCCTTCGCCGTCGGCTGCAATTCGCGGCCGTTGCGGACGACGTATTTTTCCCAAATCAAACCTTCGATGATCGTCGCGCGCGTCGCGGGCGTGCCGAGCCCTTTGTCCGACATGGCCTCGCGCAATTCCTCGTCGTCAATCAATTTACCGGCACCTTCCATCGCGCCGAGCAAGGTGGCTTCGGAATAGCGCGCCGGCGGTTTGGTGACGTTCGCCTCGACTTCGATTTTTTCCGTCTTCACCGTTTCGTTCGGTTTCACAGGCGCGAGCGTCGGCGTGTCGTCGGATTCCGCCGCTTCCTTGCCGTAGACCGCGAGCCAGCCAGCGTTTACCATCACTTTTCCTTCGCTCTTGAACGGTTCGTTCTCGACGCGCGTGATGCGCGTGGTCACGAGAAATTCCGCCGCCGGATAAAAGATCGCCAGAAACCGTTTCGTGACAAGATCGTAAAGTTTTTGTTCCGGTTCGCTCAAAACTTTCGGCGCGATGAGCGTTGGGATGATCGCGAAGTGATCCGACACTTTCGCATTATTAAAAATGCGTTTGTTCGGGCGCACCCAGCCGTTTTTCAAAATCGTTTCCGCCGGCGTGCGGTAATTTGTGTCCGCCAGCATTCCCAGCGTCGTCTTGACTGTTTCCAGATAATCTTCCGGCAACGCACGCGAGTCGGTTCTCGGATACGTCAGCACTTTATGTTTTTCGTAAAGCGCCTGCGCGAGGCCCAAAGTATTTTTTGCGGAAAAACCAAAACGCCCGTTCGCCTCGCGCTGCAACGTCGTCAAATCATAAAGCTGCGGCGACATCGAAGTTGTCGGTCTGCTTTCTTCCGTGACGATGCCAGGCTTGCCGAGACATTTCGTTTTGATGGCTTCCGCGAAACTTACACCCCAAACGCGCTCCTGCTTGAGTTGATCGTCGCCTTCCTTCTTGGAAAATTTTTCATCGAACCAGCGGCCGGCGTATTCGCCCGCCTGCGCGCCGAACGTGCCGTGGATTTCCCAATAGTTGCGCGGAATGAATTTTTTAATCTTCTCCTCGCGCTCGACGAGGATCGCCAGCGTCGGCGTCTGCACGCGGCCGACCGTTGTGAGATGAAAACCGCCGGTCTTGGAATTGAACGCCGTCATCGCGCGCGTGCCGTTGATGCCGATGAGCCAGTCGCTTTCGCTGCGGCACGTCGCCGCGTCCGCGAGCGGAATCATTTCACCGTCTGTGCGCAGGTGCGCGAAGCCGTCGCGGATCGCCGCCGGCGTCATGGATTGCAGCCAGAGCCGCTGGATCGGTTTGTCGCTTTTCGCGTATTGAACGATGTAACGGAAAATCAATTCGCCTTCGCGCCCGGCATCGCAGGCATTCACGATCGCGGTGACATCCTTGCGCTTGATGAGCTTCACTAGCACTTTCAGCCGCGCCTCATTTTTTTCAATCGGCAGCAAATCAAAGTGCGGCGGGATGACCGGCAGATGCGCAAACGTCCATTTGCCGCGCTTGACCTCGAACTGCTCCGGCACGGCGATGGTCAGCAGATGGCCGACCGCCGACGAGATGACGTATTGGTCATTCTCGTAGAAGTCCGCGTTTTTCTCGAACTTGCCGAGCGCCTTGGAGATGTCCCCGGCGACCGACGGCTTTTCTGCGATGATAAGAGTTTTTCCCATGCGACTTGGCAAACTCTTAAGCTGCGCGACGCCGGTTGCGCAACTTATTTTTTTTGAAAGAATTTTTTAGCCGCCGATGAAACACGGATTAAACCCAGATGAAAAATTAAAAAAATCTGTGTTTCATCTGTGCCCATCTGTGGCTTGAAAAAGAAAATTTCGGCTGCGCGCTTGCGTTCGGTTCGCCGCAAATTAAACTCCGCGTCCCGATGGTGAACCTGAACACGCTCAATCCGCAGCAACGCTTGGCCGCCGAAACGATTCGCGGGCCGGTGTTGATTTTGGCGGGCGCGGGCACGGGCAAGACGCGCGTGATCACTTTTCGCATTGCGCACATGGTGCAAAGCGGCATTGCGCCGGGAAACATTCTCGGTGTCACGTTCACGAACAAGGCCGCGCGCGAAATGCAGGAACGCGTCAACAAACTGCTGCCGAAGTCCAAAGTCCAAGGCCCAAAGTCCAAGGGGGACAAAGAAAATCGTCCGACCATTTGCACGTTCCATTCCTTGTGCGTGCGGATTTTGCGCGTGCATATCGAGAAGCTTGGTTACAAAAATAATTTTGTCATCTACGACGAATCGGAACAACTCGCGGCGGTGAAAAAAATCCTCTCGGCCATTTCCGCAAAAGGCGAGAAGACCGATCCCGGCGCGATTCTTGCGCTGTTGAGCAAATTCAAAAACGGCGGCGAAAGCTCCGGCGTATTTGTGGATCCAAGCGTCCGGGCGTTGGCGGTGCACATTGCCAAGCGTTACGAATCCGCGCTGCACGCGTGCAACGCGGTGGATTTCGACGATTTGATTTTGCTCACGCTCCGCCTGTTCAACGAGCATCCGGATGCGCTCGCCGCGTGCCGGGAAAAATATCGTTACGTGATGGTGGACGAATACCAGGACACGAATGCGGCGCAATTTCAGCTGGTTCACGCGCTGACGCTAGAGCATCGGAATTTGTGCGTGGTCGGTGATGACGACCAGAGCATTTACGGCTGGCGGGGCGCGGAGGTCGCGAACCTGCTGAACATGGAAAAACATTTTCCGGAGATCAAAGTCGTCAAGCTGGAACAGAATTACCGCAGCACGACGACGATTCTCAATGCGGCGAATGCCATCATCAAAAACAACGTGCGGCGGCGCGGCAAATCGTTGTGGTCGAAAAAAGGAACCGGCGCAAAAATCCAGTTGCAGACTTACGAGAACGATGAAACGGAGGCGCGCGAAATTGTGGCGCAGATTGAATTCAAGCGCATCGCACACCGCGTGCGCTGGGAGGAATGCGCGATTTTGTTCCGCACGAACCAGCAGTCACGGCCGATCGAAACGGAATTGCGCAAGGCGAACGTGCGGTATCATTTGATCGGCGGTCAAAGTTTTTTTGACCGGCGCGAGATTAAGGATTTCATCGCATTCATCAAAACTTTTTTGAATCCGCACGACGATATCAGCCTGCTACGCATCGCCAATGTGCCGGCGCGCGGCTTGAGCGACATGACGATGGAACGATTGCTCGGCGCAAGCCACGAGCGGAAATGCTCCGTGTTTACTGCGATGAAAAATCCGCTGGTAACGACGACGTTGCAAAAAAACACGCGCGAGTGTATTGAGGCGTTTGTCGCGTTCATCGAGGAGACGCAATCGGATTTGCAGCAGACGTCCGGCGGCAAAAGTCTTGCCACGTGGGCGGAAGATTTTCTGACCAAAACCGGCTACTTCGCCGAACTGCGGCGCGTGGAAAAAAATCCCGAAGTGTCCGAGGCGCGCGTGCGAAATTTGAGAGAATTAGTTGCGACGATGAACGGCAGCGCGCCCACGCTTGCGGCGCAGCTCGACGATTTTCTGGAAAACATCACGCTCGACAGCGACCGCGAGGAGGAAAAAGAAAACACCGCTGACGCCGTCACGCTCATCACGATGCATTCCTGCAAGGGACTTGAATTTCCGCATGTTTTTATCGTCGGTCTTGAGGATGGCTTGCTGCCGCATTCCCGCTCGAAAATCGAAGGCACGCTGGACGAGGAGCGCAGATTATTTTACGTCGCGGTAACGCGCGCGATGTTGACGCTGGCGATTTCGCATTGCGGCACGCGGAAAAAATACGGCCAGTCGCTGCCGTGCCAGCCATCACCATTCCTGAAAGAACTGCCAGAGGAACTCGTTGAAACTTCGGATTCAAAATCCAAAACGCCAGTCGCCCAAGAATCCGGCAAAAATCTTTTCGCGGCGATGCGCGAAGCCGCAAATCAATAAGGAAGTCCGAAACAAGGAAATTTCGATTCAACGTCGCCCGTCATACCACATGAACGCCGCCTCGCGGTCGCGGATGGTTTTGCGGTGTTGGAAAATCGAGCGCAGAAAAAATCCGCCCAACTCACGTCCGGTATAGAGCTTCGTCTTGCGTGCGGAAGTTTTGATGGGATGCCGGTGGAGGATCACGATTTTCCGTTTCGTTTCGCGCGCGAGTTTTTTGAGGCGCAGGCTCAAGTCCAGTTCCTCGGCGGCATAAAATTCGTGGCTGAAGCCACCAACCTGCCGGAATGCCGCCGCCTCGACAAAAATAAACGAACCGGCCATGAGCCGCGCGAACCGGCTCGAATAATTCCACAAGTGCGTAATGAGTCCGGCGACGAACAATTTTTCATCGAGCCGTATGGTGACGCCGCCAGCCAAGACTTTGTCGGAGGAAATTTTTTCCGCGACGTCGGCAAAAAGTTTTTCGCTCGGATACGAATCGGCATCCACAAACATCAGCCAATCACCGGTGGCAATGGAGGCGCCGGCATTACGGGCGCGGGCGATTTGATTGATCGGCTCAAAAATTACTTTCGCCCCGGCGGCGCGGGCGATGTCGGCGGTGCGATCGGTGGAATTATTATCGCAGACGAACAGTTCGAACTGCCAGCCGCGTGAAAGAAAGGCGGCGGCAGCCGAATTTATTTCCGCGAGCGACGCGCCCAGAAGTTTTTCCTCATTGAAGGCGGGGACGATGACGGAGATTTTCACGCGGCGGCAAGATAACCGCTGCTGGCGGGTTTTCAACTTACAGCCGCAATTTTCGTCGTGCATTTTTTTGGGGATGACTTTTAATGAAGGTATGAGCATCTGGATTCTAGCTTTGGTCGTGTTGATTTCAACGGCACTCGCCGGCTGGCGGCTGGGCGCGATTCGCGCGGCGATTTCATTTGTCGGCATTTTGTTCGCGGCGCTGCTGGCCGGCGCGGCGGGCAAACTCTGCTATCCGATTCTGTCGCATCTCGGCGTGAAAAATCCGCTGCTGTTGTGGGGACTGTCGCCGATTTGCGGTTTCATTTTGGTTTCTGCTTTGTTCAAAATCGCGGGCCAGCCGATTCACGGCAAGGTGGAGCAATTTTACAAATACAAGGCTGGCGACCTGCGGCTGGCGCTGTGGGAACGGATGAATTCGCGGCTCGGCATCTGCGTCGGCTTGTTGAACGGCGCGCTGTATTTCGTCCTGATTTGCTTTGTGATTTTCAACATCGCCTATTTGACCACGCAAGTTTCAGTCGCGCCGGAAGAGCCACTCGCCATCCGGACAATTAATACGCTGGGCAACGATCTTGAGGCGACGCACCTCGCGCGCATGGCGACCGCCGTCGGCACCTTGCCGCCGGCGTATTATCAACTCTCCGATCTGGCCGGTTTCTTGATGCAACAAAGAGATCCCAAAATCGGTTCCCGGCTCGTCGAGTATCCGGCGCTGACCTCGCTCTGGGAACGGGATGATTTAAAACCCTTGGTGCAAGACGGCACGGTGACGAATGCATTGGGATCCGGCACTTCGGTGGGCGATTTATTTAAAGACCCGACCGTGCGCGAATTTTTGGAGAACAAAGACCAGACCAGCCTGTTGACTGGAATTTTGCTGACGAATATGGATGACCTCACGGCCTACCTGCAAACCGGCAAGTCGGCAAAATATGATGGCGAAAAACTCATCGGCCGCTGGGAATTCAATCCGACGGTGACTTT
>Ga0302200_10000297_pt1 | contig 51097 bp, 45 predicted proteins | sample II_Bog_N3_1_FD_194585 | JGI IMG/M metagenome (GOLD analysis project Ga0302200, IMG submission 194585) | Peat permafrost microbial communities from Stordalen Mire near Abisko, Sweden - II_Bog_N3_1 | ecosystem: Environmental > Terrestrial > Soil > Wetlands > Peat | place: Sweden: Abisko...
AGAGCATTACAGATATTTAGGAGGAAAGAAAAAACTCGGTATTGGTGTCCGATACTTTCAACAAATATCTTCTGGTGTAAAACACCCTACAGCACACTTATTAGCTGCAATATTTGACCAAGTTGATACAAACGACAAAAGAATAATAATAGTAGCGTTTTTTCGTGCAATTTTCAATCCACCCAATAAAGCTCAGAACCTCTTACTTGATTATATTGAAAATCACCTTACTCCAGCAATTGAAGGTGCAACTTCTAGCGTCTGGGATAAGTCAAATGTTTTTACATTTCTAAATGATGAACAATTAGAATTTCTAAACTCACAACCTGCTGCTTTGCGCTGCTATCAAAAAACTACCCTCTTAGAGAAAGTGAAGAAAACTGATCTAAATATTTCCGAACTATTACTAGAAAAACTAATTTCTCTAAAACTTTTAACAACTCACTCGGATATGATAATTCCGACAAATAACACTTTTCGCATTCCAACTTATGCAAATAGCGGCTCTTCTCTTGTTAGAGCTGGAAATGACTTAATAAGCAAAATTCTATCCCTGTATTTCGCAAGAGATGGACACCCAAATCAAGAAGTTCACTTTAGAATTCAACTTGTCACAAAAACAGCAGGAGAGCGAATTTTAGAGCAACTTAGAAATTTTAATAAATGGGTTCAGTCTTTAGCAACGGAAGCAGATCCAGATGAGAAAGATCTTATTCCTGTAATATTTTATGGAGTAACAAAGATAATGGACATGAAGGAGCTTTAATTGACGATAGCAACTGATTCAAAAGATGTTAATTTGCACCTTAGCTTTACATTATTACTTACGACAATAGGTGATTGGCTCAGTTACTTCTCTGTACTGACTTGGACAAACGACCTCACTTTTAACCCTAGAATTGCTGCACTCACAGTCCTAATTAAAGCTATTGGCTCTGTTGTTGGTTCCGTTTGCTTTCCATACTTAACCAGACTCTACCATTTAAGACTGACTCTCATCGCATCTCAATTGGCGTCAGGAGTATTAATATTTTTACTTTTTACCATTTGGAAACTCTTTCCAGATACCAGCTACATTTCAATTCTTTTCCTGTTTTTTTTACAATCAATTTTTTCACAGATGTTCAATGTTTCCAAAGAAGCCTATTCAAAAGCAACAGTAGATAACGACAATCTGACTACCGAAAAAACTCATCAAAACATTCAAGCAATGATTGAAAACGGAACTGCAATTGCTCAAATATTTGGACCCATATTTTTCCTTGTTATTTTCTTAATGTTAGATAAAACTTCTATTGGTTTATGTTTTATTATAGATATTTTTAGCTTCATCTTATCAGGACTATTATTATTCCGATTACCACTTATTAAAACAATTGAAACAAAGTCAAGTATTTTTGGACCTTTTTCATTCTTTCGCAGTAATTGCCAGCTTAGACATATATTTCTAATTAGATCTACTCTACTTATTATTTCAGTATGGCTAGCAAATTTCTTGGTTTTTCCAATTATAGCTGAGCGCTATAATTTAAGTATCAGTTTAGCTACTATTCCATATACGCTAATTGGGATTGGTAAATACATTGGAAATAATTGTATTTCTAACACAACGTCAATTTTACCAGTAAAAATAGTCTCTAGCTATATTCATGTAGCTCTGAAAAACAAAAATGTAACATTTTGGCTATTTTTTGCATCTCTGCTTTTTGGTGTATCAAATGTAATGTTTTCTTTTGGGTCCTATCTGTTCGGGGCTTTTGGTAGCCTGCTATTCGGTTTTTCAAATGGAATTCAAATCACACTATCAAGAGCTTATACAAAGAACCACTGTGGAAATGCTAATATTGGTGAAATCTTTGCCTTAGAAGGGGTATTGGGTCAAGCCGTATCAACTCTGGTTTTTTTTATTTACTATTCTCACACATCGATTAATGGAGGAATTTTTGTGGTCTTTCTTTTTAGTATTTTTACTGCCATAGCCTTCTATAGCTTGAGTAATCTATCCCGTTCCACGTGAATTAACCCACCACTTCCAGATGTTCTTGAACATCAACTGAAACGTAAGTTTGAGGTCTTTCTGTCTAAGTTCCTGTCCCTTTCCAAAAAGCTTCTTCATCTCCCTTCTGATTTGATCGCTATTTTTATGAGTTTCCTTTCGGAGCTTGTGGATTTAGCCGTGCGGTTATAGCTGAATAGTCCAATTACCCAAACAACCACACTCAGACTCCACGAACACACCGTACCCAGCCGCTGATATTGCGAAGAGTGTAATTAATTTCGCCATTATCACCATTAAAGTAGAACGCAATGCCAGCATCGTACCGATTGCCAGAAAAACACCAAAACCATCTATCTTTCATCCCAGGAAATAATTCAGGATTAAATATTTCACTTTGACGAGTCATAACCCGTCCCAAATGTATCCAGTCCTCTTTGGTAGGCAACCTTGCCTTTCCTCCTAGAGTTTTACAAAACCGGATTGCATCAGTGTAATTCATGGTATTTAGAGCTACCCCACTCCAAATTAAACCAGCAACTTGGTGCATTTGTCCAAGAGCAGCAAAGTCAGGAGTCACTCGGGAGTCATCCTGTTCAATAGGAACAATTTCAGCTGCATGAATCCATGTTCCAATGAAGAACAAAACCACTAAAAAACGAAACATAAACCATTCCTTAGAAAATTACTAGTTAAATACCTATCATTTAAAATCGCAGTTTGTCACTTCCTCCACTGTTAGATATCACTACGACAGTTTCTGGATACTTCCGTCGACGGGACTTGAGCTAGTAAGAACAGCAGTTAGTGTTGCTACACAACGCACCCAGCCATTGATGCGACGATCCTTGCCATTAAGGCTACCATCATAGCCATTAAAGCGAAGGGCGCTACTAGCAAAAGGCGGACTGGACGACGACGACCAAAACCATCGTTTTTTTGTTCCAGGCAATATTAAATCTGAATTGAAATTGGATTTTCCACCTGGCCCTGGGATTTTTCCTAACGCTTCCCAGTCTTCTTTAGTTGGTAGCCTCGCCCCTAATCCCTGACAATACTTTTCTGCATCGTATTGATTCATCTTCTTCGGAGCAACCGCACTCCAAATCAAGCCAGCAGCTTCATGCACAGCCCCAAGCGCAGTAAAAGCATGCGAAACGCGGGGGTCACTCGGTACTACCTGCACAATACTGTGAGAATTTGCTCCTAATTCTTGGCTTGAACTAGATACTGAATTTGAAGAACTAGGAATCGCTTGCTGCTCCTGTGTTGTACTTCCTCCTATTACACACCGTACCCAGTTGCTGTAGGAACGAATGTTGATGTCAACACAACCATTGGGGCCATAAAAAGCAAAGGCGAAGTCGGCATTAAGTGGACCGACCGACGACGACCAAAACCATTTACCTCGCATGTCAGGAAGGAAATTTGGATTGTACATTCCACCTGGACTCATGATTTTTACCAACGCTGCCCATTCCTCTTTAGTAGGCAACCTCGCTCCTCCGCCTAAGCCTTGACAATACTTTTCTGCATCGTATTGATTTATTTCCTTCGGAGCCACTCCACTCCAAATGAGACCAGCTGCTTGGTACATGGTTCCCAGCCTTCTAAAGGCATCCGAAACGCCTGGGCCAGGCATCCATCACTGGAATAATAGCATTCGGATCTACTTGAATTTCTCGATGGGATTGCCCTACACCGGAGTCACGCACGCACCGAGGCGTTAATATGGCGGGAGAAGCTGCCAACATAGCCAAAGGTGCCATAGAAGTGGAAGGCGTTTTCGGCATCATTCGGACCGACCGACGACGACCAAAACCATTTACCTTTTGTGCCTGGTAGTAATTCAGGATTGAAGTTTCTGCTAGGAATAGTCATGACCTGCTTCAAAACTTCCCATTCCTCTTTGGTAGGCAGCCTTGCTCCTTGCCCTAAAGCTTGGCAAAACCTTTCTGCTTCTCTTTGATTCATCTCCTTCGGAGCCACCCCACTCCAAATAAGTTCACCAACTTGGTACATATTTCCCAAGGCAGCAAAAGAACGAGTGACTCGCAGGTCATTCGAAGCAATGAGTCCGATGGCATGAGAACTCTGTGTTGGTACTGATTGGCTTGAACTAGATACTGAATTTGAAGAACTAGCAACCGCTTGCTGCTGCTGTGTTGTGACTCCTCCTATCACACACCGTACCGAGTAGAAGCTGTAGCGGTTATCTCGGCCGACGCCGCCGTTAGAGCCATCAAAGTAAAAGGCGCTGACGGCATAAGTAGGATGAACCGATGACGACCAAAACCATTTACCTTTTGTGCCTGGTAATAATTTAGGACTATATTTTCCGCTAGGAATAGTCATGACCTGCTTCAAAACTTCCCATTCCTCTTTGGTAGGCAGCCTTGCTCCTCCACCCAAGCCTTGGCAATACTGAATGGCAGCCGCCTGATTCATGTTCTCTGGAGTAACCGCGCTCCAAATCAAGCCAGCAGTTTCATGCACAGCCCCAAGCGCAGCAAAATCATGTGAAACTCGGGGGTCACTCGGTGCTACCTGCACAATACTGTGAAAATTTGCAATTAACTTTTTTGTTGATCTAGATACTGAATTTGAAGAACTCGTAATCGTTTGCTGCTGTTGTGTTGTAGTTCCTTTTATCACACACCGTACCGAGTAGTTATAAAGGCGACCGTCGTCATAGCTGCAAGCATGGACGCCATTACCATCGAAGCAAAAAGCAAAATCGGAATTGAACAGATTGATCGACGACGACCAAAACAAATGTTGCATATCAGGAATGAGATTCGGATTGTACATTCCGCCTGTACTCATAGCCTGTCTCAAAGCTTCCCATTCATTTTTAGTAGGTAATCTCGCTCCTCCACCTAGGTCTTGGCAATACTGAGTTGCATCCGGGTGATTCATTTGATTTGGAGCCATCCCACTCCAAATCAGACCACCGACTTGATACATGTTCCCAAGCCTACTAAAGGCATCCGAAACGCCTGGGCCATCATCCATCACGGGAATAATAGCATTCAGATCTACTCGAACTTCTCCAGGGGGTTGCACTACAACACGAGCCATCTTTGGCGCCGGTTTAGGAATTGACTGTTCCATCACAGGAACAATTTCATTCAGATTTTGTCGTACTTGATTCGGCTGCACGACTGGGGCTGGAGCTGGACGAATCACTGGATTCAGTGGAACTACTGGAGCCGCATCTGCTGAAACCACACAGCTCACCCATTTATGTTTGCTACGTTTGTTACGAGAAACACTACCGCTTTTGCCATTAAAGGAATAGGCTTTGTTTGCGTCATAGCTTGAGGATGACCAAAATTTGTATTTCATATCAGGAAGTAAATCCGGATTGTACCTTCCTCCTGGACTCATGACCCGCTTCAAAACTTCCCATTCCTCTTTAGTAGGCAACCTCGCTCCTCCACCCAAGCCTTGGCAATATTGAATGGCAGCCGCATGATTCATGCCCTCTGGAGCCATCCCACTCCAGATGAAGCCAGCAATTTTGTACATCTCTCCTAAAACGGCAAAATTACGAGTCACTCGAGGATCATTTTCTAGCACGTGCTCTAGCCCTGGAACCATTTCCTGAGCATGAGGCTGAACTGCTGGATGGGGTTGAACTCGATCACCAACCCCTGCTGCAGCTGAAGTAAAAGACTGAGGATTGATTCCACCCGCATCTCCTACATCAAGCGACGCCAAGACTTTTCCTCCTAAACGTCGAATTTCAGCCTCCACTTGAGTTGCATTGGATGAATTCCCCCTCTGCCTCTGATAAATGAATTCATTTTGAAGAAGTGCCATTCTTTCTTCTGGATTCAATTGACGATCGGATTGAACCTCTTGAATCCATTTTGCACTCATAATTCCCGCCGGAAACGGCCACATCTTTCTTTCTTTCAGCATCCTGTGTTGTGCATTGAGTAAAGCTTCTCTGACAGCAGGATCTACTCTTTGCTGAAAAACGAAAGCTAAGCGTTTTCTCGCTAAAAGCCAGTGGTACCGCTCCGTATAACCCGGACGCTTTTCCCAAAAATCTTTGCTGTGTTGTCTTGCATGCGCATGATTAGCTGGTCCGTCCTCTTGAGGCTTTAAACAAAGATAGCAAAACCTGGCTTTACATTCCTTGTTCGAGCAGGTCGCCGCATTACACCCTTCAATCTTATCTAAAATCCCACCGCAACCCTCATTCGGGCAGTGAAGGTTGAAAGCATCGATCATACATCGACTCAAGTGCTGAACTTCTTGATCAATCAAAGCTGAATCAGCAGGTTGAAAAGCAGCATCTAGCCTTTGAGCTAAAGCTTCGATTTGTTCAGGCTGTAAAGCACTGCAGATTTCATCTAGTGAAAAGGTTTGATCGCATCGGCACTGATTCCCTAAGCACGGAAGTCCTTCCTCCCTAAGTTTTTGGATGTCTTCTAAACTCGTAATTTGGTTATTAAGACAAGTGGAATCAATCAGATGCCCCTTACTGCAGCGAAGGGTTAACTCCCCCTGGGCAGGATTTTCACCACACACCGAACAAGGTGCAGCAAAAGAGAAAGTACTCAAAAAAACTGCAAAAAGGAAAACCACCCAAAGACTATTTTTTATCATTTTAAGATGAATCATATCTTTTCCTTATGTAATACTAACGTGATGGATAATTCATCTTCCTTGATGATCTTGTGATCAACAATCTAGGAGCTTTTCATCAAAATTTTTACATAGGAATACTTCATAAGTCAATGCACCAATAACTGAACTTAAAGAGAGAGGATTCCTAGATCCATTCTCCTGCACTGGTCACTTTTTAGCACCTGGAACACTCAAATAAGCAAAGGGTATAAATCTGGTCCAGTCGTGTTTCGTATTTACCGCTTCACCCACTTAAAAATCATTTCCAACATTTCGTCTCTTGCAACTGGTTTTGCAAGATGACCGTTGCATCCTACCTGTTCACACCGTTTGATATCTTCCCTCATTGCATGAGCTGTGATCGCAACAATGGGGCCTTGATATCCTGTCGCGCGGAGCTGAGCTGTCGCTTCATAACCATCCAGCCTTGGCATATTCATGTCCATAAGAATAATATCATAATGACCTGCTAGAGCTTTTGTTACAGCCTCTTGTCCATCATTTGCAATATCGATCGCACCACCTGCAATCATGATATTTTTTTTTAACAAAAGCTGATTGTCGGGCATATCTTCAGCCAAAAGCACTCGAATCCCATCAAGCCTGGGTTGCTTTTTGTTTGTTTCATCTTGTCGCTTGATAGACTGGGTCTGAGAATGATTGTATTTTGGGTTTTCCAGAGTAACCGTGATTTCAAACGTACTGCCTACACCTTCCTTGCTTTCGACAAGAACCACATCCCCTCCTAAGCCCTGAGCTAGTCTTCTTGAGATAATCAGACCCAGCCCTGTTCCTCCGTATTGACGAGTAATGGATTCATCAGCCTGAGAAAAGGGTTGAAACAGCTTGCAAGCCTGCTCGGGGGTAAACCCAATACCCGTATCTGTCACAACGACATGAAGCTTCGAATCACTACTTGTCACCACCACTCTCACTTCACCTTTCGGGGTAAACTTGATGGCGTTTCCAATGATATTTAAAAGAATCTGCTTCAGCCTCATTGGATCAGTCAAGCACGTCTGAGGAAGTAGACCCTCAATGGTCATGAAAAATAAAAGCCCTTTTTTCTCTACTTTGTACTGTATGATTGAGCTGACATCGGAGATAAGTTCGTAGAGATTGAGTTCAATCTTTTCTAACTGTAGCCCTCCCAACTCGATTTTTGAAAGATCTAAAATTTCATCAATCAGGTGAACAAGCAGCTGACCATTGTGCTTGATGCGATTCGCATAATCCATCTTTTTATCGTGATATTGGTTTTCCTCTGAGATCGGATCTAATTCGACTAAAAGTTCTGAGAATCCCATGATCACATTCAAGGGTGTTCTGATCTCATGGCTCATCATCGCAAGAAACTGGCTTTTAGCAAGATTTGCAGCTTCAGCGGCAGTCTTGGCATCCACAAGCTCCTTTTCCATCTTCTTACGCTCGGTGATATTACGTACGACTGACACTGCTCCAATAATATTGCCCTGAGCATCTCGGACAGGGTTTGCATTGACCTGACGATAGCGTATCTCCCCTGTAATTTTGGATCGAATCATTTCCTCCAAATTTCTCACCGCCTCACCCTGGAGTGCTCGCAAGATCGGGGACTCTTCGACAGGGCGCGGGCTACCGTCCAAGCGAAATAGTTCGAACGATTCGATAAATGTCTTTACGTCCTTCGTGCACAACCATTCAAGTCCAAACTCTTTTAAAACAGGTAAGTTTACTAAAGTGATTTGCCTCTGAGGATTAGAAAACCAGACCTCATCGCTTATACTATTAATTAGAGATGAAAGCCTGTCCTTTTCCTGCCTCACTTCATTGAACACTTGGCACTTTATGCACTTTTCCTCTACAGCCTGCTTGCGATCGGTGATTTTCCTAAAAGCTCCAAATACTTTTACGATTTGCCCATTCTCACGAATCGCCTTTCCTTGTGCCTCTACGTGAATGAGTCGCTGTTTTGCAGTGATTAAATCTAACTCCAACGAAAACTCTTTCCCCTGTTCAATCGCATCCTTTACAGCAGTGCTAATAATAGGGACACTTGAGGGTACATAAAATGCAATCGCACTTTCAACTGTCGGAGTATATTCAGAGGGTGTCGTTTCGTGAATACGAAAGGTTTCCTCAGTCCAATACAACAAGCCGCTGGCAACATCGATTTCCCATCCGCCAACTTGAACAAAAGACATGACTTTTTCTAGTAATGTAGGCATCATGATATGATTTCTTTGGCTTGGCTCATGAGTGGCTCCAACAGCAGAAACTTCAAGAGAAGTATCTTAATTTATTGATTCAATCAAAAATTCTCACAATGTGAAACTTTTAATAACTGTGAGATTGAGGAAGCTTGTGACTCAAAAATTTTAACTACTAGTCTTCAGAAGACATTTTCTACTACAGTTTTCATTGTCATCAAAATGTTTAATATACCTCTAATGAAGAAACACTATATCCAAAAAAACTGCTCACTGAATTCGCCATGCCTGGTATGTAAATATTCCCCTACCGTACTCTTGAAAACAAAACAGGGTCAAAATCACTAGCGTCTTTTTACCTGGGTCTCAATAAATCCTGAAAAACTCAAAAGGACAAACCTACTGTTCTGTTTTTGTTTCTCTTGCCAAAGAGAAAAATAGGAAGTTTGATTGGCATAAGTATTTTCAAAAAAAGACATGACAGTATGCAATTCTTTACATAAAAATTGAGGGATTTTTTAATCTTTAAAAGATAGAAGATGGCTCAATTCGCACGCTCTCAAAAAATCATTCACATAAGTTGAAACCGGATTGACGAACATCCCATACTGGATGTTGGAGGTCAGGAAGATTTTTCATACGCTTTCAGTCCTAGCTTGAAAAGCATATATCATGAAAATTCAATAATAGTTTTTAAATATTTGCACTTTTATTGTTTTCGAATTACATGAATATGAGCGCTTCCTTCGTGGAAGTTTTACCTAAAATTGTAGGAGAAAAAACTTTGGAAAAAATCACACGTAAAATAAAGGCATGGAAAATCAATTCTCAGTTCCCGATGTATATCGCTTTGGGGCTAAGCCTATTTCAAAGTGTTCTCAGTTATGCTGGATTTGAGTACAAAGCGTTCAAAGTGGACCATTCTTGGGGTGTGCAAGCAAATCATGTTGAATTAGACGCACTTTCCCATGAGTTTACAATGCCTGCACCCAAACCTGGTGGAACTCTTGTTGAAGTTTTGAATCATGGTGGTGGAACGATGACCATGGAAATAAGCCCCTTCGCACAAGAATTAGTGAATCAAGCTAAGAATTTCAAAAAACCCATTGTAGAAATTGGTCCAGCGTTTGGGGTAGCAACCATTCCTCTTCTTGAAGCCTCTACTGTCCCTGTCATCGCAACTGATATCTCTGCTGAGAATCTTTTCGTACTGAAAAATCGGACACCTGAAGAATATCGCGACCGGCTCTATCTCAATACAGGAAGGTTTCCTGAATGGGTAGATTTTGACTCTGAGAGCATCTCTGCTATTTTGATCTGCCGAGTGTTTCATTTTTTAAAAGGGGAAGTCATTGACCAAGGGCTTGAAAAAGCTCACAAGTGGTTAGAAGAGGGGGGTTTACTCGTGGTGACCACGGCAAGCCCCTTTCAATCCACTGTTCTCCCGTTTATGTCTGAGTACCAAAATAATAAAAAACAGCATATCAGGTGGCCTGGGCATGACGAGACTTATGGCTTGAGAAGCCTAATGCCAAACATCAATCCTTTTTTACATGTCATGGAAATTGGAACATTAAGCAAAGCCATGGAAGAAGCTGGATTCGAGATCGTCCGAACTGAGTATCTAGATCAAGGAGTGATTATGCCAACTCTTAAACTGGATGGACGGGAAGCGACAGCAATTATTGCTCGAAAAGGGAAAACTTATAGATGAACAGGTGGCTCTAAACATCTCTGAAAAAACGCAAACACAATGCCAGTATAGAGATAAGAGTTCTGTAAATAAAATAGAGGTGTTTTTAACAATCCTGTTCATTTTGATTGTATTATTCTTGATCAATGTTTCACAGGGTGTCCTAAGATGGGTTTTTATTATGACTACATTTTTACTCGTTCACGGATCTTGGCATGGAGGATGGTGTTACAAAAAAGTTGTACAGAAGCTTACTCAACAAGGACATGATGTCTACACTCCAACTTTGACAGGTTTAGGGGAACGCTCTCACCTGCTAAGCAGAGAGGTGAATTTAAGCACCCATATTGAGGATGTTTGCAACGTGATCAGATTTGAGGAATTAAAAGATGTGGTTCTTTGTGGGCACTCATATGCAGGAATGGTCATCACTGGGGTAGCAGATCGGATGCCTGAACACATTAAGACTTTAGTGTATCTTGATGCTTTCATTCCTGAGAATGGAAAATCCGCCTTGGATTACTGCAATGTTTTTTGGCGCCAGAAAATCTTGTCAGGAGCAGCTGCCAATCAAGGGTGTTTTGTCCCTCCAGTGTCTGCCCGGGACCTTGGTATTGTAGATGCTAAAGACTGCGAGTGGGTTGACCGTCACTGTACGGTGATGCCTTTGGCTCCATTTGTAGAGGCTATCTCACTCACAGGAGATTTTGAAAAGGTGCCGAATCTTATTTACGTTTATGCAGAAAAACGGGAAGGATCAACCTTTTTCCAGTTTTTTAATCGAATTAAAAATGATCAGCACTGGATCGCAACAGCTGTCCCCTGTGGACATGATATGATGATCGATATGCCTGATAGACTCGCTGAAATCCTTACTTCCCCTCTATAAGGGAGAGCAGCAGCAAGTCGGTGGTCACGCGGCTTGAGAAATGGAATAAAGCTCAATCTAAAAGAAAGATTGCTTCATAATAGCCAGAATGAGTATTACCTCTAGCTAAATGATTTCATTTCTAAATAGGATCTTGTTTCAGCAGTTCCAAAATCTCTTGTTTTGAGTAAACTCTTCCTTTTCCAATACCAGGACAAAAGGTTTTAATCTCTTGGTTCCAGGTACGAACATTCATATTTTCAGGCCAAAAAGGCCAGGTTTTGCATTGAATGGGTCTTGCCTGATAGATAGTACAAGATCGATCCTCAAGAAACGGGCAGGGATCTTTAGGATTTTTTAAATGAAAGAAGGCATCCGTATTTTTACAATACCGACGGGTAAAAGCAGAGGTGGACAATTTTAAGTGACGGGCTAAACGCCGCCTATCCTCCATAGTCAGATAGACATAGCCATAGGAACCCCGAGATGTGCAACACATACCAGTTCCCTGACACTCAAAGGCAATCCCCTTTTCCCAAAAGCGCTTAGCCATCATCAAACAAAACGGAGAATCAGAGCTACCAATTTTTCTTGTTAGCGAATGTTTCTTTCAAAGACTTGGGGAAAGACCAGCGAGGTTTTTTAGAGGCTGGACGTGCCTTCAGAGTAATCTCTTCACCTGTGAATGGGTTTTTCCCTTTACCCGCTTTACGAGGCTTTACTTCTTTTCTGACGAGTGCACCAATGACGGGAAATCTCACGCGTTCACCGCTGGCTGCTCTTTTTGCCCCTTCCATCATGGCTTGTTCAAGAACTGCTTTGAGGTTGGCCTTCTTTAAACGGACCTCCCCTTTTTTACTGACTTCGACTGAAGTGAGGATTTTTTCGTGAAGTTCTGAAATAAAATTGAATTTTGTTTTTTTTGCCATAATTTTTCCTTTTTTCTACTTTAAATCAGTCGTTTCTACCTTTGCAATAAAAAGCGTTAAAATTGCCACGTTTTATAAGGATTTTTCTTCATTTTGAGACAAGGGTTAGCCCACTTCATTGGGTTCATACGAAATTTCAGTGATTTTAAGCGTTTTTTCACCGGTAATTTCCCCTCGCCTCACAATAAAAAGCTCATCGCCTTGAATGAGGGGAAGTAATCGCTTAAGTCCTACCCCGTCTATTTGTACCTCCCCTTCATCCAAGGTGAATTCTAATCTTTCATGAGGTGTGGGTTGTTTTTCCTTTTTGGTCCAATTCAACTTTTTAATGGCAGCGTAGGGAAAGCCTAAAACTTGAGACTCAAGCTCGAACATGAGAAACCGGCCATGTTTGAGTGTCTCAAATGGGATTTTTTCTAGCATAAATCACAATCATCCCTTCATGATCTGTTTTTGATCAAAAACCGCCCTAATCCAAGGCTTGCTACTTGAGAATTTGCGACCTGGGACAAAGACAATGCCTTCGACTCTGTATTGATTTTCAATCCCTCCAGACTTAAGGGTTAAAAACACTCTGCCGGGAACATCCTCCTGCCATTGGGTACTTTGTGTGACTGTATGGGATTTATTCCATGAAAAAAGGCTATTTTTAGGCTTACTTTCTGAGGTGAGAGTGACCGGAAGTTTTTGAATCGTTTTGGTGGCCCAGGCATTGGTTTCATAATCCCCATTTTGGTGAAAAATCTTAGTCTGAAAACACGCAAGCAGGGCATCTACTTTGGACTGACTGCCAAATTCGGCAGTGAGATTAGAAATCGTTTGAGTGAGAAACACGCTGCAACAAAGGCTAGATCTGGCTGTTGTTTGAAAGGCTCCATCACTAGGGTCCACTAGGTATTGACATTCATCCATCCAAAAAAAGACTGGGGTTTCAGGCCTGACTCGGCTTTGGCAGGCCCTTTTAAAAGCAGTTTTCCAAATCAAATTAGCAATTCTGCCGACAAATTGAAAAGAATGCACCGGAATGTCCACGACAATGATTTTTCCATCAAAGCAGTCTTCAGGCTGAATTTTCGTATCATCACAAAAAAGAGAATAAAGAGGCTCTCGCAACAGCGGATCAGCCATGGAGGTGAAACTCGTTAAAACGATGGACCTTGTTTTTTCAGCTAAGGATGCAAATTGCTGAGTAAAATATTCAATACTTTTTTCAAGATTCAGCCGTTGTCCCTCTTTACAGCGGGCTCTTGCTTGTTGGCAGATCCGATCAAAGGGGTGTTCTGCCGTGGGCGAAAGGTAGTCTGAGTGCAAACCCTCCGTACTTTTTAGCGTCTGAGGAGCGTTTTGTATCACTGTTAATAGGTTTGGAATGGTTAAAGTATCAGACAAACCAGAGGCTAAAACGATGGAGTGATTCAAAAGCTGCCTGAGCGAGCGATCCCAAAACCCGTCTTCTTTAGCGGACTGGCTTTTGTCAATGACTGAGATCACGTCCATAAAAAAATTGGTGATATTTGTGACTAATCCTCCGCCACCTGCTTCGCTGCGTTTTTGCTCCCAGTCCAAAAAATTAAATCCGTAAGGAGAGCCTGCCTGAATTCGGATTAGGTCTTTTTTTCTACCCACCTGGGTGATGAGTTCTTCCCACTCTAAGGCCTCATCGGTTTTGACGCAAAGGACAAGGCCACCCATCCCTTTTTTCAAAAAAGAAGATCCTATTTTTTTGCCACTTCCAGAGCTTTTACCTGCTCCAATTCCCCCCGTCACGATGAGCCCTCTGACCGCATCGCTGAGGGTCCATTGATCTACCCTTTGCGATGAAAAACGAATGAACTCCTGAGAAAGTGGCATGGGCTTTTTTGTCGGCTCTAGCTGACTGGGTTTCAAACCTTTTTCATTCTTAAACTGCTCCCAGTGGGGAGAGGCTGGGGGTTTGGATAGCAAAAGGCTTAAGATTTCTTTCATTGAAATTCCCCCACCAGTTCATGCTCCGATCTCCCACTCCCTAGTAGCTTATGCCCAGAAAGTGAAATCTTGTGGCCTTGTCCGGTGGCTTGCACCCTGAGCACCACCCCTGCTTGAGAAAGCAAACGATCGGCACTTTGAGAATAAAACCAGGTGAATAATCCAAAACACAGCAAAAAAGTCACTCCCATGCCAGCTAGAGCCTGTTTTAATCCTACATTTTTGTAGTGCCAGCTTAGGTTTTGGGTACTCTCGCCGACGACCTGCGCATTTTTCTCAAACACATTTCCAGAGCAAGAGAGTTTTAAAGCAATTCCACTCAATTCATCTGCTTTGATCTGAAACGTTTGGATCAGCTCTTTTAACTCTTGTTTTTGCCCGGACGAGGAAGCTTGCAAGTCTTGCTTGAGGTCCTCATGGTACTGATCCATCTTTTCTAGAACGCAAAATAGGGGATCTAGAGGATCGCAGTGGTATTTATCCGCTATAGACTCAATGGCCTGCTGTAAACGAGCTGTACTCATAGGCAAAGCCTTTGTTTTAAAAGCTCGCTCATTTGATTACGATACAGCTTCACCCGCTGACGATCGGCAATCTGAAGGGAGGGATGAGTCAGAGCCTCATTCCAACTTAAATTACCGCGGTCCATTTGTAAGGTGGTTTTCTCTAGCAAAGCAGGTAGGTCCATCTCCTGGGCGTTGAGCTGGGTTAACAGCTTTTGCCTTAAAGCCGATGTTTCATAAATCTCAAAGTTTCTGCCACGCGATCTGTTTTTGACAATCAAGTAATTGGCCTGAGCACCAAACTCCCCCACCACATCGGTTAGGATTTGAACACAATCTTTTTCAGGCCCTAGGACAAAAACTAAAGTGAGAGTAATCCCAAGCTCTTGCTTCAAATTCAAGAGATCAATCTCATGAATCCATTTCAACAGGGAGTCCATCGTCCTTGCCGCACAATCCATCAAAAATGTTGAATCCTTCTCGCTCAGTTCCGTAAGTAATTGATCCAAATCTTGAGGGTTTTCCACATCAATACACTCCACCAATGTGGGATAAAACCTGCAAAAAGTGGCATTTGTCCGATCAGTATCAAACGCTCGAAACGAGTGATTGCCACTCATCAGATAATCGGCCAGGGTTCTTGCCGTGAACGTTTTTCCCACTCCCCCTTTATCTCCTGTCACTACCACTAAATGTTTCATCTTATTTTCTCCTTTTTTTCCTAATAGATTTGCCCACTGCAGTTTTTATTCAACCACCTACGCCAATAAGGAATCGTTCCATAGGTGATGCTGCCTAAAACTAAGTTGCTCACAGCCCACGAGATCAAAATCCCAGACCTAAACTTAAAATGGTAAAGACGAAAAAGGGTCCATTCCCCCAAAGGAGGAAAAACCCAAAGAAGAAGACTTAAAATCCCAGCCACAACGAGCAAGAATCCGGCTGTTTTTGCCGTATCCCTGACTCCCAGTCCTTCAAAAAAAGAGGGATCCTCTTTCACAGACTTTAAAATTAAACACGGCAGTAAAAGGCTCACCCCTACCACTGCAAGAATTAAGGCTAAAATCGTTTGGTCATCCTCATTTTTCATAAACTTCCTTTAAGATCCTAGCTCTATGGGGTCTTCCTCAAAAATCACTTGAATGGACTGGAAGCCTGCCACCTGCGTAAATTCAGGAGCAGAACGGGTTTGCTCAGCAAAATGCTCTGCGGTTTTACTCAACGCAGAGACTGCGCCTTGCTTTCCTGCATTGCCTAACGAGGGATCAGTGACGTAGGTGCCAAAGGAGGTCTGACTACGTTGAGTGGTAGCATCAGCAAAACCTGCGGCTGCTCCTGCTAAAAACTCACCGACAAAGAATTTCCCCGACTGGTTTTCATATTCTCCCTCTAATCCCACTTGCCCGGATGGGGATAACCCCTGAGCCTTCATCGAGTACACCTGATCCGTGTCAGGGCGTCTCAACTTGACGAAATGGAATAAAACTCTCTTGAGTTCCTTGTCTAACGTAGCTTGGCCCAGAACAAAACTTCCTTTGTAAGGACCACTCACGAGCATCGCTCTTACCGGAGTTGCAACCGAAGGAGAGGCTTTAATGGATTGCTCCACCACGGCTGCTATAATGTCTCCTGCTTTTAATCCCGGTAGTTTGAGATCCACCTGGGTGACTTGGGTATCCGCTATCTGAGACATCTGATAACCCGAGCGATCGGAGCCCTGGTAAAAATCAGGCAGATTTCCACTTTCTTTATTTTCATGTACGGGAGTGCTTGCAACGGAGTGCACTTGTTTTGCACGATGCGGTTTTGAGTGCTTTTCACTCTCCTGATGGAGGGCTTTTTTTTCTTGCGTTAAATGAGGCTGTGAAAAAGATGCCCCCAGTGGAACATCCTTAAGCGAGCAATCGCCTAAGGTACAAAGCGAGGTTCCGCGTTTTAACCCTTCGGCATGCACGGCTGAGATAAACAATAAAATCATATAAAAACCGCTCATGATCCCACCCCTGTACGATGAGTTGACCTAGTCTTGGACTTTGTAGGCGTGTCACTCGAGTCACTCGAATCGATGACAACGGCTTCGGAAAAAAAGGAGTCTTCAAATTCAGGGCCTCCGTAGTATCCGGTGATTTCAAAAATATCTTGATTAATGGAACGAGACGGGTGCAAATCAAAATCATAGTGATGCCCCCCGGATTTGATAATCAGATCGGTCGGCAGTGTCTGATTGGAAACGCGTTTAATAATCAGTTCGCCCGGGGATTCTTGGGTTAAAGTATATTTATAATCATTTTCATTACCCAGGGTGACCCTAGAAATCGGCTCTGGTAACACAATGACAGTGACCATCCCTGTGACTAAGAACAGTTCATGAGGTTTTCCCAGGTCTAAGACATGAGAGGAAATCCGTTTAACGGCAGGCCTCACTGGGGTAGAACTTGCAAATCCAGCCCTTTCAAAAGGAAAATAGGCTAACAAACAAGATATCAGTAATATTCTAGCTACGAGTACTTTCAGCATACGCGTTTACCTCCCAGGAAAAAGGATTATCGGTTGATCTCACATGAGGGATGATTTTTACCTCAGTCCTAAGCTTAACTAAGGTGGTGTGTAATTTTTCCTGAACACTTAAGGTTAAATCCACTTCATAGGTGCACTCATCGATCAACCGGATATCTTCAATTTTAGCTTGCTGAAGGAGGGTAGGATGCTCCTTTAAGTTGAGGCTTAATCTCCTAAACTCCTGCTGCTTGGTCTCCCAAAGCGAGTTGTTCATTAAATTACCTGCAACCGTGAGCTGCCCGTCATAATCATTTGCATCAAAGTTGTAATAATGAAAAACAAAGCGTTTAATCAGGTTTAACTTCTCATTTAACACGAGCTTATCTTTATCCTCTGCAATGACACGCACCCCATTCTCATCAATTCCTATTAAAATAGGCTTTGACCTAAGTAATAAGACCGTGCTCGTCACAGCCCAGGCAAAACAAACCCCCGTAAACCCGATTTTCACTAGCTGATACTTCGTATAAGGCCTTAACACTTCAATCACGATCAACCTCCTTGAAATTAACCATTCCACTTAGGATAATTGGCAAAATAGGGATTTTGCTTTTTCTTGTTGATTTGACTGGCCATCTCTCCCGCAGAGCTTGCCAAGGAGCCGACTCCACTACTTAAAGCTCTGGCCCCACGGCCTAAGCTTTGGCCGGCTCTTCCACCGCCTTGCTCCCCTTGAAAGCCTTTGTAAAAACCTAAAGCCTGCTCATGGCCTCCTGCAACGTGCGAGATGGCACTGCCTACGGCTTCGCCTACTCCCCTACCCCTTAAAATTTTATATCCAATGACGGGAGATAAAATCTGCAGTACAGTCAATAAAACAGAATAAATACTATCGGCTGCACTGAGTTTGTCAGACACCATGAACTGCTGGGCTAGTACTCCAATTAAGTTCCAAAGCAGCGGCCAGAGGCTTAATGCAATAATGATATTAAAATAGGTGGCCATACTCATTCCAACGTTGAGCATTGTCGTTAGAAAGATCACGATATAGACAATGGCGATCATCATGACCAATCCACAATTGAAAATGAATTCGGTAATCTGAAAAGCATAGATCTTAAACAGGTGAAACGCCCAGGAAAGCGCGTTATAAATATCCATCCACCCACTCACCTTTGGCATGGGCTCAGAGGGAATTAAAGCCTGAGCACCCGTATGGGTGATGACTCCACTTAAAATATGGGATTGCTCTAAAATGATCTTAATCAGAAGTGGAGCGGCTGCCGTCCACACTCCAAACACGAATAGGGTAGATAAAAGCTTACCGTACTGCTCAGCTCCGCCTAGAGTAGCCCCAATCCATCCTGATTTTAAGGCAAAAACGAGTAAAAGAAGTCCAAAAACATAGTGTTTATACTGATGGGCAATCTCTAAAGCTTTTTGAAATTTGGGATCAATCCCCGGGAAGGAGTAAAACCCGATCTTCCCCCACTTCATCCCACCCATGTGTTCAATCTGTTTTTCCTGAGCATCAATCCATCGCTTACGCTCTACTTTTTCCCTTAAAACCTCTTTTTTCTTGGCAAGTTCAAGCCTTCTCTCATGGGCAATCTGAGAATATTGGAGTTTTAGCATCTGCTTTTCCGTCTCATTTCCTCCGATTTGAGAAGCCTGAGATTTTCCACTGAGTCTAGATATCGTTTTAAGCACTCCCTTGGAAGTGTGCAGGATCTGGGTCAACTTCCGAAGCACACTACAAAGGCGGGTCACATCCGTTTGATCATCCTTGATGAGTGAATTAATCTGCTCGTTGGAGTAACCAGCCTCTGCAGCGAGTGACTTGACCTCTTCAATATCTTCAACAAGCCGTTTTCCTTCCTCAGTCATTTCGGCAGAGCCGTCAATCTCAGTATAAAGCTCGGAAAATGCATTGGCTGACTCACTCACCTCACTTGCGCCATCAATCAGGCCTGCCACTCCTTGAACCGCTCCTGCAATGGACAAAGGATCAAAAGCATGACTAGGGTTTACATTTAAAATTAAAATCCAAATACAAAATACGATTTTCATATTGGCCTCGCTAACGCTAATGCCTTGACGGCCTGGGCCCGGGTAATTCCAGGCACCGCCTTGATCAGTCCTTCTCGTATGGGCTTGTGGTGAGGATCAGACGTGCATTCCCAATGTTCTTCTGGTGTCAGCCTGATCCGACACACCCTGACCCCTGTATCATCTTGAAGCAAAACCTCTCGGTACTCCGTGGTTCTTTGTAAGTTCTTGATCATCTCCAGTTGATCCGGATCTAATCCCGTTTTTGAGCAAAACTGCTCATCGGTTCCATCCGTCTCATAGAAAAATCGGATCGGACTATTTTTTAAAATCAGGTTTTCCACTTCCCCGGTCTTGTCGTTCATCGTGCTCAAATGCTCCGTACTTTGAGCAATAATCACCGTTGCGTGGTTGTACTTTCTAAAATTGGCAGTTGTTTCTAGGAAAAACTTTGCGTTTCTTTCGATAAAAAACTTGGTTTCATCCGCGAAAAGTACAACCCGTTCACCGTTACCTGCTCTTGAATCCCCACACTGAAAGACTTGAAAGTTGACGTACGCAATGACTGCAGCCATAATTCCAGCACAAAAACTAGCATCGGAAGCCTGCTCAAGCTTGGGAAGATTGAAGTAGAGAAACCGGTGGTTTTTTAGGTCAAAACCTTCTTGTTCTTTAAACACGTTTTCGTAGATATGACCCGGGGTCCACTGTAAAAGCAGATGACGCCGGGGAAGCTCAAATTTTGAGATAAAATCACATAAAGAGGGATGCTCGGGTTGAGACTGGGCATAGGCCTTAAGCTTATCTACGATATTCACTCTCATCTCAGAAGGTACTTGCTTTTCGTTGGGCTCTTGGATTAAGGCACAAACAAAGTGTCCTAGCATCACAGCCACCGTATGGGAAAAGGGTAATTCCCCTAATATTGCAAATGGATTTAACCCACAAGGGCGATCCATGGAAAGTTCAATCTCTACTCCTCCCGTCCTTTCACAAAGATCCAGGTACGAACTTCCTACATCAATTAAAAAAAGGTGAGTCTTAGCGTCCTGAGCAAAACTTTTGGCTAGAAGATTTGCCAGTGCTCCTTTTCCAGAGCCTGTTTTTCCATTGATCACCGCGCAATAGGCTAAAAATTGAGGGCTAAACTGATCATACAGATGCACAGAATCGTCTTTTCGGTGAAATGGGATGAGCCTGGGCGAGATTTGTAAATCCTTGACTCCCCCACTTCCCCAAGAAAAAACAGGCAAGTAGGCCCAGGCATTGGATGCTTTTTCCCAAAACGTTAAATGCGGTTTTGCTCCAAACAAACTTGCCCGGTAACTGCTAAACCGCCCGCTCGTCTCAGCCATCAGCTCAGGTGTAATTCGACTGAGTTCACTCAACGCTCCTTGAATATCCTCTCGCATCAACTCTTCAGATGCTCTTTTGACGACGCAAAGCCACTCGATTTGGACATAAGACTCCCCATCGATTAGTGCTTGCTCTAGGTGCTCTTGGCTCTCTTGCCATGCTCTTTCAGCGGTGGGCTCTAAGGACTGAGCCGATTGAGCCACCCGCTGTTTTAAATTAAATTGAGCCTTTACTTTTGAAATGGGAGAAATCGTAATCGAAAATTCATAGGGCTGTTTGAATCGTTGCTTGATCTCAGCTAAGGTTTGTTCACTGAGCGGCGTAGTCCCAGGCTTCCAAAGGCGAATCACCCGAGCCCTTTTGTACCCTAAATCTAAGCCGTCTTGGGTTTGAACAATTTCATACGGATCTTTTAAAAACAGGTTTTGTGTTTCAAGTAAAGATAAGGCTTTCGCTCCCAAAACTTTTAATAGGGATTTTGGCAGCTCGTCTACAAACTGAGAAAGCCTGCTAGTTTTTTCTCGTTTTTCCTTGGCTAACTGATGGCTTTTCGTTATGCCTAACTTTTTTTTCAATAAGCCGAACAATCCCCCTCTCGGAAGCTCTCCCTCAAAGCTGAGGTAAACCTCTTCTTCGGTCAGTCCAAAGCTTTCTACTGCCTCTTGTCTCACGTGAGCAAAAGGTAGTTTTCTCACGGTATCGCCTTTGACTCGGATTCTAAGCACCATACCCTCTGGAATTTCTTTTACTAATTGAGCTAAAGCGCAGGCGCGAAAATTGAGTTCAAAATCCTCTAAATCCAAAACCCGGATTCGAAACACCACTCCACATCGGCCCTCCGTTGTACAAAAAACGCAGTAAGGACCGGACTGCTCAACGTGTGAAAGTTCTGGAAAAAGTGCGATGGCAAACATACCCGTATAGCCTCCTAGGCAAGGTGTGAGAACTCACCCAATCCCGAATGATTTTTTTCCTGTATTTCGTTCGAACGTAGATCAGTCCAAAAAGAGGAACGAGAGGAATCACAAAAGTCCAAGGTGCATACGGGGTTTCACTCAAGGCCCAGGCACCCACGCAAAAGATGAGACCTAAAACAGCTCCATCCGTCTGCGTGAGTCCCCAAAACCGGGTGGGTTCATTTAAGTTGCGACTTTGCATGATTTCCATTCGTTCCTCCCCTTGCCGATCTCAACGATCCGCTTTAGCCAAAAATGCTCTTAATCGTTGCAATAAACGCAGGCCCACCAAAGGCACACACAGCCCCGACAAATGCGCCTCCTGTGATCCGCTTTGCCCAATGCGTAAGCCCTGGTATATTCCAAGCAATCCCACCCACTAAAAACCCCAGCATGCACATCACTTTTGCTACCGTCATGGCAGTACTCACCGCTGAGTTAGCCGAGGACTCAAGCGATCGCCCGTCTGCCCAGGCCGGGGCCACGTGTAGGAAGACGAGCATCGCGCCATACCCCATAGCAATGGCTGGCCTAACCCGAGTTTTTCCTGTTCCCGATCTACCAGTTCCCATTTTGCCATTTCCCGTTTTTCCGGTTCCTTTGATTTCACAAGTTTCCATTTTCTCCTCCTTTGGTTTTAGGTTCGTTTTTATTTTTGTTTTCAGCTTGGGTCATTTTCCCCACACTTTGATAAGCCTCCTTTTGAAAGGCAGCTCCTATTTCATTAATATTTAAATCCTGAGAATCCTTTAAACCTGCACCACCGACTCCATTTGTCAGATCTAGACCAGTACTTTCAGAATTGTCTGAATTGGGTGAAAATCTAAAGTAAGGGGATGTAATTTGAGCAGCCTCACACACCCTTTGAATCTGAAGCGTGTTGCCGCCTTTACCTACTTTGGTCCATTTATTTTTAGGAAACCGCATATACCGCCAGCGCCCAGGAACTACAATTCCTTTCAAAGCACCGGGTAGTTCTTTGGCAAACCGATTTTCTCCTTCTAGAGTAATCCCCTGTTCATCCAGCCTTGCATCGGATCGATAAGCATCTACTTCTGACTTAAGCGCTGCGTTTTGCCTTTCCAGTTCTGCAGACTTTTTTTGTTCATCAAAAATAAAAAGCCCTGCTACCCCCATCGTTGTGGCACTAGCAAGCCCCCAGTACGTCCCATGCATCGCAGGATCGGTTCCGCTCGGAGTAGTGGCGTACCCTACGGCAGACCCTACAATGCCACCTGCTAGCATTCCGAGCAGAATCTTGTTTCTACTCGTCGTGGCACACCCTAAAAGTGAGATGACGATGACCATATGAATAATGAGTGAAATCTTGTAATTCATAAATCTCCTTAAGGCCTCGTTTGCGTGACCAGGCTCTCAAGCACCCGACCTAAGACTGACACCCGCCCTGAAAACCTCACCAGCGGGTATTCCCTAAACCAATAATCATTCTCTTTTTGCCAATACCCTTGCGCCTGACAAGAGCCTAGAACCGGACCAATATGAGATTCCATCTCCCTCGTGTAACTGGCAGGAACGATATGACTGCCACGCTCACTTGGGATACTTTTAGCTAAAAACGAGTACTCAGTTTTCCCGCAGCGTCTTTCTTCAAAGTAAGAGATTTTGTTTTTGATATAAACCGTGGGTAAATACAGGGCCTCCGTATTACCGCCTTTTTCCCACAAGGGTTCGTCACAAGGTATAATCCCCTCGTTTTCTTCAGAGGGAAGTTTAATCAAGATAGAATTTCCTATAAACTTACGAGCAAACCGGTCTAACCGACAGTTTTTCACCGTCTTAGCTGGTGAGACGAATTTCAAATAAACGTCCTGCTCAAATCGTTTAGGAAACTCTCCTTGCGTGATTGCAAATGGCCTCCACTTCGGAGCCACCTCCTCGTGTTGAATCAAAAAAGCCGAGTTCACACTGTAGCGTTTGCAGGTCTCTCTCCATTTTTTGCACTTGTACTTCGGAGCTGCGCAATAGCTTTCCCTGGGAGCAATTCCACTGGGGTCATCATCTACACAGTTCAGATGGGTCCTATCCTCCCTCACAGGTTCTTTTTTTGTTTCTTTACAAACAGTCTGAGTCTTCTTCGTGCAGCCGCCTAAACATAAAAACGTCGTTTTATCTTCCACCGTTTCTTGCTGACAGGAGTTTTCAATCGTGTAGCTAATCACGTCTTTTTGAGTTCTAAAGTAAGGGCAAAACGTGTGTAAACTTGAGGGGTCACACTCATAGGACAAAACTTCGTACCACCCTCGGCTACAGGTTTCAGGGTCATTTTCTGATTTTTTGCTACACACACAATCGGGGGTTCCTTTGATGCAAGGACCTTGAACCGGATTGCCTTCGTGATCTCGGTACTCTTTACGCTCAGTTTCATACACCTCACACGCAGTTTCTGATCCTTCGAGGCAAGTCGTGAGTGGAGCGCTTGCCTTCATTTCAGGATTCAGTAGATCAATCACCTGAGATTCTAAGATCTCCCTACCCTGCGCATTTTTTCTGGTTTTTGCAGTTGTGAATTCTGCAATTTCATCCAAATCAATTTTGATCCACGCCCCAGGATAAACCACGGTATTGGACCCTAAGGGATAGTACCCATCGGCTTGCTCGGGGTCATTCTCATTGATTTTTGTGCTCTCAACGAGTGCTGTACAATAAGCCTGCAAGTACTGCCGTTGCTCGGGTGTTTCTATCGTGTCAGCTGTGTCTGTAGGACTAGCAAAATTTATTTGCTGCTCACAGGCTTCAACGACATCCTTCCACTGCATCCCTTGCAAACGCTTGGGTCTTCGTGCAAATATAAACTGACTTTGATCCGGTTTTGCCTCAAACAAGCTTGAGTTTGCTACTGCCCCAAGGCTACTCACCGTTTGAGTTTCTAGAGGTGAGAACAAAAATTCTTTTTCTGACCAGGAAAAAGAAACCGGATTGTATTGAAAAGAATGATTCAGTAACTTTCGACACATACCCCCGTGACAAGAAAACGGCTCGCTAAAGTAGTTTGCAATGAGCGGTCTTACTTGCTCAGAAAGCCCTACCCCATACCTAACCTCTATTCCTAAGGCACTTGCAGCACTCAAAAGAGATTCTGTGACCACCTCTTCGAGTTGCTGAATGGAATATCCTTCGTTTTGAACGAGAGAAGTGTCTTTAGAATTCTCAGACACTCTCGAAGTGTCTTTTAGTTTCTGCTCAATCACCTTTTTAAATTCGTCGGCTGGAATCTCAAATTGAACCGTCTTTTTTTGAACTCCCATGGAAAAACTAAGCTCCGTAATCAGATTCACCGCTTCATCTGCGACCGCTGACACTTCGAGCATTCTTTTCATTTCTGATGCGGCTGCTCTGAATTTGATCCTGAAAAATTCATTCAGTGGGCACTCTCTATCAAAAGGACTCTTGGCCCAGTATTCCTTATCTTCAAAGGTGAGCCGAAACAGCTTGGGGCAAACAGGAAGGGTTGAAACTTTTTTCCCCACCCTAGTTTCCAGTGCTGCTTCGTTTGCAATTCGGTACTTCTCAGGCAAGCTCACCGCAGCACCTACACCAGAAGACGGCCCACCCGCGGTGGGAATGGAGGGTACCAATCCGTTGACTAACGCCACAGGAAGGGAGATTTCAATCAGATCCTCCCCTGCTGGACCTTTCACACCCACTTTGTAGCCTAAGATACTGCCCTGAGCGGTTCCCGTATTGATATAGATTTTAGGATGAATATAAGCCGCTTGCTCAAGCTCGGCATACCCTTTGATCTCATACACCTCAAAGCCATTGCTCTCTGGAACCGTAATAGGAGAAAGACTAGGCTGCCTGAAGTTTCTCATCACAAAATCAAGCTTTTCTGCCTTCAAAGTGCGTGTCGTAATATGAGTGTTGTTCTTTGTAATGGACTCAACATTCCAATCCTTGGGTTCAATCGCAAGAGAAGCTAACGAAGTAGATGGACTAGAACTCTGTGCATGAGCAGTAGGATCATCTTTTCTCATGCCGCAGGCACTGAGTAAAAACAATGACAGTACAATAGGAATATTAGTTTTCATAATTCAACATCCTTCCCACTTTCAAAATACGATCCGATAATTTTCAAAAATCCTTGCACTTCTGCTCTAGGATAATAGGGCTTCCAAATACCTATTTTTTCACCTCTGGAAAGAGCCTGTACATCCGCTGTGAAGGTGCTTTGTTTTTGAATTTCTGTTCCATCGGGTAACCTACAAATATATTGCCGATTACCATCCCATTGTTCGATGAGTTGCCCGCACTGAAATTCCGAGGGAATAGAGACTTTGCTAATAAGGCTTACGATGGGTCCATACCCACTTTTTCGATTGAGATCATTAAATGGAGAACAGCTAGAAGTATTTTGCATGGAGATGATAACCCTATTGGGTGGAATCATTCGCAATTCAAGATCAGAAAGTTTACAGGTCGTTTTCTTGACTTCTTTTTCTTCTGATGAGTCAAATTGAATGGAAATTTTTGCTAAAACTTCATCTAAATCCCCCTTGTAAAACTCGTGTTCTTTCCACTCAGTACTTAAACTAGGGATGGACCAGGTCGTCACTCTCGTCCAGTGATTCTCCCAGTCCTGGGGAGCACATAGACTCTCACTCATTCTGGTACACTCCCATTCAAAATGATTATTGGGATCAAAGGGCCTAGCTGGATCATAGGGACTTCCCGCGTAGCGCATTCGGTAAGGAAGTGTAGGCTGTGCAGGAGCAACGGGAGCAACCCAAGGACCTAAGATCTTAGCCAAAGGATCAGAAGCCGCAAGTGGCTTGCACTTATCGATCGTTCTAGCTATTCCGCCCATAATACCTGGAAACGTTTGATGCCAATCACACCGCCATTTACCATCTAAACAGTTTTTAAATGGAAGGTTACACGTTGGATTTTGAGTCGTGGTTTCTTTTACTTGTTCTGGGGCAATTTCGCTCACTCTTAACTTCTGGATAGAAATCTCCACTAAATCCCCCTCCTGCACGGTGTGAAATAGGGAATTGACCTCTCCTTGTTCTGGAGGACTCAAAAGAGAAGAAGATTTAGACTGTAATAATAATGGGTATTTCTTCGCTGCAAGATCCGAAATGCGACTCACACTTACAAAGGAAAGGGCTCGACCAAAGTATTCATCTCTTTTGACTTGAAAGGAATATTCCTCTTTCATCCTGGCCTGATTTCCTAAGGAAAAGCACTTTTCGTTTCGATTGGGTCTATTGGGTCCAGTTGTGCAGCCTGCCTTTTCCTCAATACGTCGATGGATGAGTTGATCTTTAAAAGAAGAAAAATACTCTACTGGCAAATCTAGATCAAAAGACTGCTCGATCTCTTGAATGAGGGTACCCAACACGTCTTTTAACCCATCACTGGACAAGCTAGATTCGTCTTTGATTTTTGCGCTCACGAGTTGCTGTAACCGAGATTCCACCTCATCACTGGAAAGATGAAATTCATGGATGTCCAAAGCCACTGGGATTGATAGATTAAACTGCGCTTCTAAACTCAGCCAATCCTCTCTTAAAAATGCCTCTTCTAATGATCTCCATTCCCTCATCCTTAAGACGATTTGAGCTGGAAAAACCCAGTTTAATGGGCAACTCTTTAACTTCGTTTTGAATTGAATAGGAAAAGATCCATCTCTTGTGGATTGGAAACTCATAGACTCAGGGCACGGAATGCTACTCGCATAAATGGGCGCAGCATGTAACTGAGCCTGTAGTTGTGTTTGCAGTTGCTCCTGGTCTGTGACTAAAAGCTCCTTGGGAACTTGCTTAAGCCCTTGACCGGTTGAGATGGTAGGCTCAAGACCATCAATCAAAGCAAGTGACACATAAATACTCACCGTGTCATCGTGATTATCTAAGACCTGAAGCCTTTCACCCGTGACCGAGCTGATCAGCCAGATCCTGGGCCTCAATATGACCTGGTTGGCCACTGGGGAACCCGCAACATAATACGCCTTTGCGTTTAACTCTGCAGATATCTCCAGGGGTTTCAATTCCAGATTGGATAGAATGGAAATCTTCTTTTTTAGGGGCTCTTCGTTTAAATGCCGGGTCTCAAGCCTGCCAAAGTGACTGCTCTTTTCTGACTTTTCATACTGAATCCACGATTCCTCAGGACTCATCCTTTTCGGAGGCACAAGTGATCTTGCTTGAATCTCCGGACTGCCCTGCTTGCCACAGCCTGACATCCCCCCTACCCCAACGGACAGCATCCAAAACACACTCACAGCCTGGATTCCCACTCCATAGAACGACGCATTTTGTTTAGATTTTAGACGAGCAAGCACACGAATTCCCCTTCCATCAACATGGATGAATCAAGTCAAAATGCCCTGTTACACGCAACAAGGCGCACAGTTGACATTGCCTGTTAAAGTTTGGACTCTACTTTTTTCGGGAATAGTGTATATTGATAGACAGGTCGCGTCGGAAACATGACCTTGGCTCTCATCGTCCATTTGCTTGTAACAAATGGAATTCCCGGTGTAGGGCCTTTTTATTTTACGGATTTAAATCATTATATTTTTTTATAGGATGTCGCTTTTGAATCTGAGATGCCACACACGTTGAAGACGACCAAACTTCATAAACCATGCCCGTCTCCTTCTACCACCTAGTTGCTCTCTAAGTGGATATTTCGCGCAACATATCTGAGTTTTTTTCAAAAAGAAATACCCACTATCAAAATTATTTTTATGTACCACCAGCTCCATTAGAAGTAGGCCCTAAGGCGTAACTAAATATTATTACTTTACAATCCAACATCACCGATTCATGACTTTCAAAATCATTACTACAATACTGCTTTTTCATATTTCCCCCATTTTTAGTATTAATATACATCTTATTTTTTTATGTCAAAATTAAAATATTATTTTTTTCTTCTCTGCGAACTAAAATTTCGCTATCTAAGAAAGTATGAATTTTTCTGAATATCTTCAAAATCGACAGGAACATTTAAAATTAAAATCTGCCGCAGAGCATTACAGATATTTAGGAGGAAAGAAAAAACTCGGTATTGGTGTCCGATACTTTCAACAAATATCTTCTGGTGTAAAACACCCTACAGCACACTTATTAGCTGCAATATTTGACCAAGTTGATACAAACGACAAAAGAATAATAATAGTAGCGTTTTTTCGTGCAATTTTCAATCCACCCAATAAAGCTCAGAACCTCTTACTTGATTATATTGAAAATCACCTTACTCCAGCAATTGAAGGTGCAACTTCTAGCGTCTGGGATAAGTCAAATGTTTTTACATTTCTAAATGATGAACAATTAGAATTTCTAAACTCACAACCTGCTGCTTTGCGCTGCTATCAAAAAACTACCCTCTTAGAGAAAGTGAAGAAAACTGATCTAAATATTTCCGAACTATTACTAGAAAAACTAATTTCTCTAAAACTTTTAACAACTCACTCGGATATGATAATTCCGACAAATAACACTTTTCGCATTCCAACTTATGCAAATAGCGGCTCTTCTCTTGTTAGAGCTGGAAATGACTTAATAAGCAAAATTCTATCCCTGTATTTCGCAAGAGATGGACACCCAAATCAAGAAGTTCACTTTAGAATTCAACTTGTCACAAAAACAGCAGGAGAGCGAATTTTAGAGCAACTTAGAAATTTTAATAAATGGGTTCAGTCTTTAGCAACGGAAGCAGATCCAGATGAGAAAGATCTTATTCCTGTAATATTTTATGGAGTAACAAAGATAATGGACATGAAGGAGCTTTAATTGACGATAGCAACTGATTCAAAAGATGTTAATTTGCACCTTAGCTTTACATTATTACTTACGACAATAGGTGATTGGCTCAGTTACTTCTCTGTACTGACTTGGACAAACGACCTCACTTTTAACCCTAGAATTGCTGCACTCACAGTCCTAATTAAAGCTATTGGCTCTGTTGTTGGTTCCGTTTGCTTTCCATACTTAACCAGACTCTACCATTTAAGACTGACTCTCATCGCATCTCAATTGGCGTCAGGAGTATTAATATTTTTACTTTTTACCATTTGGAAACTCTTTCCAGATACCAGCTACATTTCAATTCTTTTCCTGTTTTTTTTACAATCAATTTTTTCACAGATGTTCAATGTTTCCAAAGAAGCCTATTCAAAAGCAACAGTAGATAACGACAATCTGACTACCGAAAAAACTCATCAAAACATTCAAGCAATGATTGAAAACGGAACTGCAATTGCTCAAATATTTGGACCCATATTTTTCCTTGTTATTTTCTTAATGTTAGATAAAACTTCTATTGGTTTATGTTTTATTATAGATATTTTTAGCTTCATCTTATCAGGACTATTATTATTCCGATTACCACTTATTAAAACAATTGAAACAAAGTCAAGTATTTTTGGACCTTTTTCATTCTTTCGCAGTAATTGCCAGCTTAGACATATATTTCTAATTAGATCTACTCTACTTATTATTTCAGTATGGCTAGCAAATTTCTTGGTTTTTCCAATTATAGCTGAGCGCTATAATTTAAGTATCAGTTTAGCTACTATTCCATATACGCTAATTGGGATTGGTAAATACATTGGAAATAATTGTATTTCTAACACAACGTCAATTTTACCAGTAAAAATAGTCTCTAGCTATATTCATGTAGCTCTGAAAAACAAAAATGTAACATTTTGGCTATTTTTTGCATCTCTGCTTTTTGGTGTATCAAATGTAATGTTTTCTTTTGGGTCCTATCTGTTCGGGGCTTTTGGTAGCCTGCTATTCGGTTTTTCAAATGGAATTCAAATCACACTATCAAGAGCTTATACAAAGAACCACTGTGGAAATGCTAATATTGGTGAAATCTTTGCCTTAGAAGGGGTATTGGGTCAAGCCGTATCAACTCTGGTTTTTTTTATTTACTATTCTCACACATCGATTAATGGAGGAATTTTTGTGGTCTTTCTTTTTAGTATTTTTACTGCCATAGCCTTCTATAGCTTGAGTAATCTATCCCGTTCCACGTGAATTAACCCACCACTTCCAGATGTTCTTGAACATCAACTGAAACGTAAGTTTGAGGTCTTTCTGTCTAAGTTCCTGTCCCTTTCCAAAAAGCTTCTTCATCTCCCTTCTGATTTGATCGCTATTTTTATGAGTTTCCTTTCGGAGCTTGTGGATTTAGCCGTGCGGTTATAGCTGAATAGTCCAATTACCCAAACAACCACACTCAGACTCCACGAACACACCGTACCCAGCCGCTGATATTGCGAAGAGTGTAATTAATTTCGCCATTATCACCATTAAAGTAGAACGCAATGCCAGCATCGTACCGATTGCCAGAAAAACACCAAAACCATCTATCTTTCATCCCAGGAAATAATTCAGGATTAAATATTTCACTTTGACGAGTCATAACCCGTCCCAAATGTATCCAGTCCTCTTTGGTAGGCAACCTTGCCTTTCCTCCTAGAGTTTTACAAAACCGGATTGCATCAGTGTAATTCATGGTATTTAGAGCTACCCCACTCCAAATTAAACCAGCAACTTGGTGCATTTGTCCAAGAGCAGCAAAGTCAGGAGTCACTCGGGAGTCATCCTGTTCAATAGGAACAATTTCAGCTGCATGAATCCATGTTCCAATGAAGAACAAAACCACTAAAAAACGAAACATAAACCATTCCTTAGAAAATTACTAGTTAAATACCTATCATTTAAAATCGCAGTTTGTCACTTCCTCCACTGTTAGATATCACTACGACAGTTTCTGGATACTTCCGTCGACGGGACTTGAGCTAGTAAGAACAGCAGTTAGTGTTGCTACACAACGCACCCAGCCATTGATGCGACGATCCTTGCCATTAAGGCTACCATCATAGCCATTAAAGCGAAGGGCGCTACTAGCAAAAGGCGGACTGGACGACGACGACCAAAACCATCGTTTTTTTGTTCCAGGCAATATTAAATCTGAATTGAAATTGGATTTTCCACCTGGCCCTGGGATTTTTCCTAACGCTTCCCAGTCTTCTTTAGTTGGTAGCCTCGCCCCTAATCCCTGACAATACTTTTCTGCATCGTATTGATTCATCTTCTTCGGAGCAACCGCACTCCAAATCAAGCCAGCAGCTTCATGCACAGCCCCAAGCGCAGTAAAAGCATGCGAAACGCGGGGGTCACTCGGTACTACCTGCACAATACTGTGAGAATTTGCTCCTAATTCTTGGCTTGAACTAGATACTGAATTTGAAGAACTAGGAATCGCTTGCTGCTCCTGTGTTGTACTTCCTCCTATTACACACCGTACCCAGTTGCTGTAGGAACGAATGTTGATGTCAACACAACCATTGGGGCCATAAAAAGCAAAGGCGAAGTCGGCATTAAGTGGACCGACCGACGACGACCAAAACCATTTACCTCGCATGTCAGGAAGGAAATTTGGATTGTACATTCCACCTGGACTCATGATTTTTACCAACGCTGCCCATTCCTCTTTAGTAGGCAACCTCGCTCCTCCGCCTAAGCCTTGACAATACTTTTCTGCATCGTATTGATTTATTTCCTTCGGAGCCACTCCACTCCAAATGAGACCAGCTGCTTGGTACATGGTTCCCAGCCTTCTAAAGGCATCCGAAACGCCTGGGCCAGGCATCCATCACTGGAATAATAGCATTCGGATCTACTTGAATTTCTCGATGGGATTGCCCTACACCGGAGTCACGCACGCACCGAGGCGTTAATATGGCGGGAGAAGCTGCCAACATAGCCAAAGGTGCCATAGAAGTGGAAGGCGTTTTCGGCATCATTCGGACCGACCGACGACGACCAAAACCATTTACCTTTTGTGCCTGGTAGTAATTCAGGATTGAAGTTTCTGCTAGGAATAGTCATGACCTGCTTCAAAACTTCCCATTCCTCTTTGGTAGGCAGCCTTGCTCCTTGCCCTAAAGCTTGGCAAAACCTTTCTGCTTCTCTTTGATTCATCTCCTTCGGAGCCACCCCACTCCAAATAAGTTCACCAACTTGGTACATATTTCCCAAGGCAGCAAAAGAACGAGTGACTCGCAGGTCATTCGAAGCAATGAGTCCGATGGCATGAGAACTCTGTGTTGGTACTGATTGGCTTGAACTAGATACTGAATTTGAAGAACTAGCAACCGCTTGCTGCTGCTGTGTTGTGACTCCTCCTATCACACACCGTACCGAGTAGAAGCTGTAGCGGTTATCTCGGCCGACGCCGCCGTTAGAGCCATCAAAGTAAAAGGCGCTGACGGCATAAGTAGGATGAACCGATGACGACCAAAACCATTTACCTTTTGTGCCTGGTAATAATTTAGGACTATATTTTCCGCTAGGAATAGTCATGACCTGCTTCAAAACTTCCCATTCCTCTTTGGTAGGCAGCCTTGCTCCTCCACCCAAGCCTTGGCAATACTGAATGGCAGCCGCCTGATTCATGTTCTCTGGAGTAACCGCGCTCCAAATCAAGCCAGCAGTTTCATGCACAGCCCCAAGCGCAGCAAAATCATGTGAAACTCGGGGGTCACTCGGTGCTACCTGCACAATACTGTGAAAATTTGCAATTAACTTTTTTGTTGATCTAGATACTGAATTTGAAGAACTCGTAATCGTTTGCTGCTGTTGTGTTGTAGTTCCTTTTATCACACACCGTACCGAGTAGTTATAAAGGCGACCGTCGTCATAGCTGCAAGCATGGACGCCATTACCATCGAAGCAAAAAGCAAAATCGGAATTGAACAGATTGATCGACGACGACCAAAACAAATGTTGCATATCAGGAATGAGATTCGGATTGTACATTCCGCCTGTACTCATAGCCTGTCTCAAAGCTTCCCATTCATTTTTAGTAGGTAATCTCGCTCCTCCACCTAGGTCTTGGCAATACTGAGTTGCATCCGGGTGATTCATTTGATTTGGAGCCATCCCACTCCAAATCAGACCACCGACTTGATACATGTTCCCAAGCCTACTAAAGGCATCCGAAACGCCTGGGCCATCATCCATCACGGGAATAATAGCATTCAGATCTACTCGAACTTCTCCAGGGGGTTGCACTACAACACGAGCCATCTTTGGCGCCGGTTTAGGAATTGACTGTTCCATCACAGGAACAATTTCATTCAGATTTTGTCGTACTTGATTCGGCTGCACGACTGGGGCTGGAGCTGGACGAATCACTGGATTCAGTGGAACTACTGGAGCCGCATCTGCTGAAACCACACAGCTCACCCATTTATGTTTGCTACGTTTGTTACGAGAAACACTACCGCTTTTGCCATTAAAGGAATAGGCTTTGTTTGCGTCATAGCTTGAGGATGACCAAAATTTGTATTTCATATCAGGAAGTAAATCCGGATTGTACCTTCCTCCTGGACTCATGACCCGCTTCAAAACTTCCCATTCCTCTTTAGTAGGCAACCTCGCTCCTCCACCCAAGCCTTGGCAATATTGAATGGCAGCCGCATGATTCATGCCCTCTGGAGCCATCCCACTCCAGATGAAGCCAGCAATTTTGTACATCTCTCCTAAAACGGCAAAATTACGAGTCACTCGAGGATCATTTTCTAGCACGTGCTCTAGCCCTGGAACCATTTCCTGAGCATGAGGCTGAACTGCTGGATGGGGTTGAACTCGATCACCAACCCCTGCTGCAGCTGAAGTAAAAGACTGAGGATTGATTCCACCCGCATCTCCTACATCAAGCGACGCCAAGACTTTTCCTCCTAAACGTCGAATTTCAGCCTCCACTTGAGTTGCATTGGATGAATTCCCCCTCTGCCTCTGATAAATGAATTCATTTTGAAGAAGTGCCATTCTTTCTTCTGGATTCAATTGACGATCGGATTGAACCTCTTGAATCCATTTTGCACTCATAATTCCCGCCGGAAACGGCCACATCTTTCTTTCTTTCAGCATCCTGTGTTGTGCATTGAGTAAAGCTTCTCTGACAGCAGGATCTACTCTTTGCTGAAAAACGAAAGCTAAGCGTTTTCTCGCTAAAAGCCAGTGGTACCGCTCCGTATAACCCGGACGCTTTTCCCAAAAATCTTTGCTGTGTTGTCTTGCATGCGCATGATTAGCTGGTCCGTCCTCTTGAGGCTTTAAACAAAGATAGCAAAACCTGGCTTTACATTCCTTGTTCGAGCAGGTCGCCGCATTACACCCTTCAATCTTATCTAAAATCCCACCGCAACCCTCATTCGGGCAGTGAAGGTTGAAAGCATCGATCATACATCGACTCAAGTGCTGAACTTCTTGATCAATCAAAGCTGAATCAGCAGGTTGAAAAGCAGCATCTAGCCTTTGAGCTAAAGCTTCGATTTGTTCAGGCTGTAAAGCACTGCAGATTTCATCTAGTGAAAAGGTTTGATCGCATCGGCACTGATCCCCTAAACACGGAAGTCCTTCCTCCTTGAGTTTTTGGATGTCTTCTAAACTCGTAATTTGGTTATTGAGACAAGTGGAATCAATCAAATGCCCTTTATTGCACCAAAGAGTTAACTCCCCCTTGGCAGGATCTTCACCACACACCGAACAAGGTGCCGCATAAGAAAAAGTACTCCAAACAACTACAAAAAAGAAAACCACCCAAAGACTTTTTATTATTTTCTTAAGATGAATCATATATTTTCCTTAGGTAAAACTTACTTGATGAATGACTCTTTTTTGTCTTTGGAAGCGATCTCTGCATAAACACTAGAAACACACGCTTCGTAATCACAATTGATAGCATCAACCTAATGAAAATATCAACAATCATTCTATTTTATATTCAATAAGTTGATCGCTATCCTAAGCCAATAATCTTAGCTTCTTTGCGTAAAGGTGTTTTTTAAATATAGTCATTTCAGAATTTATATGTTCTTAGATAGGTGGGTTTTTAGATATTATGACCGCTTCAAGAAAGTTGGTGGAGCTGGCTTTCGAACAGATCCACATGCGTTGCTGCATCTCATCACTTGGATTTCGCACAGTAATTATTGGACTGGCTTTCTTATGTTAGTTTCGTATCAATAATATATCAAGTACCTGACATTTTTAGTTTATAGAATTTTTAGAGCTTACCTACCCCTCATCTATTATTTTTATAGCAGATTCGGCCAGCAGGACTCTTTGCTGATGCGACCATCCCAGAATCCCAATTGCTTTATTTTTTTTACTCTCACTTTATTTGTACAGTGCCAGATGAGGAAAAACATAAGCAGGAAAAATTTTCCTTGCTCAAACTAAACACATGTTAGACGATTTAATAGTTCATGGTATAGCTAAACGTATAAAACAATACAAACGGAGTAATACAATGTTGGAACATGATGGATACGCATTAAAACAGATTCAGCAGATCTTCAAAATGGACACAAAAGTGAAGTCTAAACAAACAATTTTTAATGCTGAAGAGCGCGGAGAAATTCCGAGAGCCCCTCGGGTTCCTCGTGGTGGAAGCGGTAAAGTTGAAGTACGAAAATGGACAACAGATCAGCTTCCTGAGATAGGGAAACGATTTGGTTTCTTAAGTTATGATCTAATAACACCGGAAATTATATCTATTTTTACTCAAAAAGGTGGGACACTCAAAAGTACCCTTACCTTTTCTATTGGCAGAATTTTAGCCCTTAATGGCGTCAGAGTTTTAATTATAGGCCTAGATACCCAAGGATCAGTTACAACTACTACCGTTGGAGAAATTCAAGTTGAATCTCTGGAAGAATTTAAGAAACAGAAAGATCAGTGGGGAGGACTATACCATCTACTTTTTCAAGATGGCATTGAACTCGATGATATCGTAAAGCGAACCAACCTTCCGACACTCGACATTATCCCAGAAACTGGTGAACTAGCAGAGCTAGAACGACGGCTTCAAGGTGCAGACGGACGTGAAGCCTTTTTTAAAAGGAAACTCATGCCACTTGTTAAAGGGTACGATGTTATCATATTTGATAATAGTCCATCATGGAGCCAATTAGTCAAAGCATCACTCTATTGTGCTGATACAGTCATTTCTCCGCTAGCCTGTAATCTTGGTACTTATGAGGTCTTGGATACAAATATGGCTACCGTGAGTGAATATCTTAAAAATTTAAATATTCATTGGCGAAATTTTTTGATGATTCCCACACTGCTAGAAAAAACAAAATTATCACAACAAATATACGCAGCATATCTTGCTAACTATCCAGAATCAGTAGTTCCAAATCCAATTCGGAGAACTGTTATTGGCGAAGAGGCTAGTTATCTTAGGCGTTCTGTAATTGAATATGATCCCACTTCCCCTCTTGCAAGCGATTACTACGATATGGTGAGTACCGTTTGGAAGCGAATTATTGATGGACAAAAGCTAGCCTTCGCGAAAACACAAGGAGGCGCATGATAATATATGGCTCTTCCAGGAAAGGATAATCCCTTCCTTAAGGGACTGACAGAAAAAGCTCCAATCTCCGGACTTAAAAAACAAAAAATATTTGAAAAAATTTCTCTAGCGACAGGAACTAAAGTTAGTCACCCAGAAGACTCTGTTGTTTCCGTTGAAAAATCTGAACAAGCTAATATAACGCTTAAAGCAGCTATAACGGAAGATTCAGACTTTCTTGTCACTCCACCATTACCTTCATCTGACTTTAGAACATCAAGTGAACAACAAGTAAACATCGAAGGAACAATAGAGAAACAACTAGTAAACAATAGAGAAACAACTAGTAAACATCAAGTGAACAACTACGATATTAACAGCTTAATTTCTAAGGAGATTTCATTAGGAAATTATGAAAATAAAATATTAAAACATAATCAAGTAAACAATAAAGAAATATCAAGTGAACAACAAGTAAACATCGAAGGAACATCAAAAAAACAAGAGGTAACAACAAGAGAACAACCAAGGAACTACGAGTTATTAACCGGGAAACAACTAGATAACGAACGAGTAAACAATCAAGAGAACTCGTCACAGGCTACTAACTCAAAATTAAAATCATGTGACAATTTTATTATTCATCGCGTAAAAGGACATAAAAGGAAAATTCTCGCTATAGTTTATAGCAAGACACGACCAGATGACAATTACCTGAGTGATCCAATTGATACTGAGGTATTCATCTCTGAGCTTAAAACAGATATGAACTCTGTTAAAACAGTTATTGGAAGGTTAGTAAAAATCGACAAATGCTTACAAGTAGTAGACTCATATTCATCGCCATCTGGTGGGTGGCGAATTTTTCGTATGCCAGAATCTATTTATCGTGCTCTTGACCGTGCTGATGCTGCTGGTTTTTTGAATGAATCTAAACAAACGCTACGGAAACCAGTAAACAATCAAGTAAACAAACCAGATAACAAACAGGTAAACAATGATTTCAGTAGTAGTGGTATTAATATATCTCCAACTACTACTACTAGCGCCCCATCAATACCTGATAAAAAAGAACTGCCACAAGAATGGAAAGATCTAGACTATTCTTGTCTGTCTTCTATCGGTTTCAGGGAATGCCATATTCAGCAGATTTTCGAATCTGGCAAGGCTACCGCTGAGATGGTCCAGGACTCTATTGACGAGTTGAGCCATGATTTAAAAGCTGGCAACCACGGGATGAGAAGTCCGCTGCTTGTTTTACTTAAGCAGCTCAGGAGCAAAGGCGAGCCCTACACAGCAATTACCCCGGGCTATGTCTCAGATCAAATTAAGTATGAGCGTAAGCAACTGGAAGAACTAGAGCGCAGGAATCGGGAACTGATCGAGCTTAGACAAAAACAAGAGAGCTTAAAAAACCTTCCAGGTGAGTTAGAAAAAGAAGCTCGGTTTCAAGCCTGGTGTAAGTCCCTGCCATCGGAGCAAAAAAAGGCAATTGCGCCCCGAGCAACGATTGAAGGCAGTGAAATGCAATTAGGTTTACTCCGAGCGCATTGGGAAACACAAATCAACAAGACCACAAATTAACTTTCAAAATATATTTAGGGGGGACTTATGGACAGGGAAGATCCAAGAGAAAAAAAACGCACACGCAATAAAATGAACTATCTCCAAAACAAGCCTGAGCTTTTAAGTCGTGCTCGGACGAGATACTACGAAAAGAAACTCAATCAACCAGATCAGCTGATAATACCCTTTCCTATGCGCACACAAACGCCAAATATTAAACAAAAGAAACATAGGCAAAGGTTTCCCACTATAAAATTTCTAAATTCAATTCTTGAACCCTTTTTGCTCATCTCGTTGGTGATCGCCTCAACCTATTTTCTCATGCGTGAGACAGCGCAGTTTTTAAGTACGTCAGACACCACCGGAGCAGCTTGGTTAAAAGCGATACTAGGGGAGGGGATGATGCTAGCGCTTTCCTGGGTCCGAGTCCAAGGAATTAAAATGCAAATCTGGCGAGCTGGATTGTTGCTTGCTCTGTTTTGCTACAACGGGTGGGCTATTGTTGGTGGAGTGTGGACGCAAGGGATCCAGAGATCTACCGCTGCGGAAGTCGTTAAGCAGGAGATTCAAGAGTTGGAAGCTGAGATTACGAAAAAGGAAACACTGCGCGCAAGCTTCTTTGAGCGCGACATGATCAGCCTTTCACGAAAATACGAGCGCGAAATTGCCACACTGCGAAATGATTTGAACCTTGCCCGTTCCGAATGGCTGAAAAACCCGGCTGAAAGTCTGAAAATCAATTTTTTCAGCTTCGCATTTTTCAGACTTCTCGTCATGTTGGGGAATTCTTTTTTAGGTACTTATCTTACAGCCTTTTTCAGCAAGAGGCCCGCTCCAGTCTTACGTCTTGTGGCGTGCTGAAAAAACTTAGAATAGGCTGAAAAATGAAAAACGGATTATCAAGAAATTGGTTAATGGCTGAAAAATTTGCTGCACCGAACTTTTCAGTACCAATTCCTGACACAAGACATATACTCGGTGCAGAGGAAAAAACTATGGCAACCAAGAAAAAAGCAAAGAAGAAGAGCACGAAGAAAAAAACAGTGAAGAAGAAGGCAAAAAAGAAGTAGGGCAGGGGAAATGAACAAGTCCGAATTGATCGATAAAATTTCAGAACACAAAGAAGCAGCAGGGCTCAAGAAAACTCAAATTGAATTCGTTCTTAATGAGACGCTGGAGCTGATCAAAAAATCAGTGAAAAAGCAAGACGTGACCCTTGTTGGATTTGGCACATTCTCGAAGACAAAACGCAAAGCACGCATGGGCAGGAACCCACAGACTGGGAAAGAAATTAAGATTCCTGCGCGGACCGTTCCGAAGTTTAAAGCGGGGAAAGACTTCAAGGAATTGGTTCGATAGTATGTTGAAAAGTGAAGAGCCGTCATTGCATGGGAAAAAAGTTTCCGAGGTATTCTTAGATTATGTTGAGCCTATTTTAGCAACTTTGAAAGCTGAACGGCCCAATGCTACTTTCGAAGAATACGATTTTACGCTCCGAGTCCCTTGGATGGCTTGGAATGCTGTCGTACTTCAGGAAACACAACCTGGTACCACAGACTACGTAAAAATGATGGATGAGTTGTTGGTCGGTCAACCTCCTCTAATGAGGGGGGTAATGGATTTCTGGATTCAAAGAAAGCGTACCCTATTCTCTAAGTACAAATACATGATTGGGGAATATCGGAATTACAAACGAGATGATGGTGAGGTCGTTTTGTATGCCGAGGCTAGAACCGGCAGTTCAGATCTCATTAACAGCATGGCCATGCAATTTCATTGATAGTTTTTTGACAAGACAAAACGCAAAGCAACGCATGGGACGGAATCCTCAGACTGGAAAAAAAATAACACGAATAGATTTTTAACCTAAACCACGTGATGTTCTACCATCAACAACCATAATCTAATGCTATACTAGTTTTATTAGTATGATTATCGTCAGACAGTTCCTTATTAATGGAATTCCACAGCAGCTTTATTTGAATTTTTGTTCGAACCCTAAAGGCACTCTTTTATTTCTTCATGGTGGCCCAGGGTGGGCAGATGCTCCTTGGGCAGGATTGATTTGTAAGTCATTTTGGGGGATGTTTAATACGGTTCATTGGGATCAGAGGGGGTGTAATCGATCACAACCAGAGTCTTTAAAACGATCTACCATAACGATTGATCAGATAGTAAAAGATGGGATCGAGGTTTGTTCAGTTCTTAAAAAGGAATTTCAAATCAAAAACCCTATTTTAGTAGGTCACTCTACTGGGGCATTTCTAGGGGTTCTAATGGCTTCCAAAACCCCAGAATTGTTTCGCGCTTGTATTAGTATCGGGCAACTAGTCTGCAACAACGAAAGTGAGCCTATTTCACTTGCATTCTGCAAGCACAAAGCTAAAGATCTTGAACGACAGGATTTGCTTTCTGAACTTAATGTAATGCCAACTGACTTTTACCGCTCTGTTCCCAGTCTTTTCCGTCAGCGTGAGATAGTCGCAGAATTTGGCGGGGAGCTTCAGAAGCCAGTAAACGAAAAACAATGGAAGCAATGGATGCTTGAATCACCTAAAGAATATAGGAGCAAATGGCCTAAACTCTATCAAGGGTGCGAAAGCACCTGTAAAAAACTATGGCCGGATTTAATAGAAAGAAGTCTATATAAGGAAGTTAAAAAACTTAAACTTCCCATTACAATTCTTCAAGGAAGACACGACTACTGTACGCCTTCAGCGCCCGTTGTAAAGTGGCTCGAAGGGCTTTCTTGCACTCACACAAAAGAGCTGATTTGGTTTGAGCAATCGGCCCACTGGCCCCAGATTGAAGAAAACGAGAAGTTTAGTAAAATAATTCTTAATTTAATTTAATCTATAATATATGTTTGATTTAATTGAATCTTATTAGGAATTTGTAAGGTTACTACAGTACCTTTACCAACTTCAGATTGAATACTGTGCGATCCTCCCCAACTAATTAGAGTAGAACCAACATGAGAAAGTCCGAAACCAGAACCATTCCTCTTTCCAAGGGTAAAGCCACGGTCCCAAACTCGAGGTAAATTTTCTGGAGGTATTCCCTTTCCTGTGTCTTTAATCTGAATTTGAACAACTCCAGAACCACCCGTTACTTGAATAGAAACAGTTCCAAAATTTGAAATAGCTTCGATTGCATGAACTGCGTTATCAATTAAATTTGATAGAATTCTTTGAAGCTCGATTACTTGTTCTTTATAAAATACCACATAATGTGAATCATCTGGATTCCAAACAAATCTTAATCCCGCTATATGACGATATTGGGTGCGTTTTTCAATAACTATACTATCTACAAGTGTTACAAGTGGCTTAGGTGATGGTATATCATCGTTAGTAATAACTTCATTTACAGGAGTCTGTTTTCTCTGTTTTCTCTGCTTTCTTGGAAGAGTCTGGATGATGCCTTGGATTCGATCAGATAAACCCTGAAGGATAGCTCGAGCTTCAGAAGGCAAGGAATGGAGTTGTTCAATTGATTTAAGCGTTAAAAGTGGAGAACCCAGATCATGAAGGACTTGCTCTGACTTTTCAGACTGTGTTAACACAAGATTATTGAAACCATCTATAAGCTCATCAGTTTCTAGTAGAGAAGTTCGATTACTTATTGGCGCAATTAGACCATTTGTGTTTAATTTTCCGATAGCTTCAAGGATTTGTTTATTAACTTTCACAAAATCCTTAGTCTCTAGAATGGATCTTATATTTGAAAGGAGCCATATTATATAAGCCAAAATAAGTATTTTCGTTAAGTTAAACGCGTCATTGACAGGTGTTTGAAGTAATACAAGTACACCAGATATTGCAATAATAGCCCACAAACCAGAAACTAAAGCCGTTTTAACTCTTGAGCTATTATATGAAGAAATGAAAGCATTTTCTGACAAAAGTTGTCCGGGTTTCTTATTGAGGATCCCCACAGCTAGAATCCCGCCAATTCCAAAAGTCCACAATGAATAGGCCCAATGATATCTGTAATATTCAATTTGAGCGGATTGATAACGAATGGCTAAATCCACTATTTCTAAAAATACAACAGTTTGTAAAAACCAATGATCAACCCATCTATTCACTCTGGCCGAAGCGGTCACTGCGATTGAAAAACATAAAACAGACACAATGGAATATAGGCTACTGTTGACCCAATAGAATAGTGGAAATTGAGAATTTAGAAATAATGGTATAAGGTAATAAGTTACATTTATATATGTATGAATTCCACTAATCAGAACTATAAATCGGAGGTTAAGACAATTAATAGGGTTTCTAAAAATTCTTCTCCACATAAAACAGAGGAGAAAGAACCGCGAAAGAAGAAAACTAAATTCACTTATAATTTCAATAACGAAGCGTTGAGATTCCACTAGAAATGAACAAATAAGAAAGGAGCCGTGACCAATTAATAATCCTATTGAATATAAAATTAAAAGTCGATAATCACTGCGGTCCTTCTGATTTTGTATCTTTTTCTGTACAAAAATAAATATCGGGATTGAGACTGCCGCGACTAGTGATGAATGTAAAGCATTCCAGGAGATTCCGTGTGCAGGATTAATCAAGATCATGACATTTGGAGCGATAAGAGTTAAAAATAGGACTAAACAGGTCCACATAATAATAAATAAATTAAAATCATATAAAGCTGCATTTGTCAATTGTTTATAGAGACTTTATAATCGAAATAAGATATAAAGACTCTTCATTATGTTGGAAACTAATAATAACTCAAGTCTCTTGATTGTTGATGATGAGGCTATTTGCCGTAGCACTTTTTTTAGAATCGTTAAAGAAGTAAATAAGGATTTTGACGTTAAAACAGCTTCAACAATTGACGAATGTTTATCGCTACTCAGAAGGTATAGAGTTGATGTCTTGATCATGGACAAAAATCTTAAGGATTTATTTAGCAACGCTGTCAATAGTATTAAAAGTATACCCGCAATCTTAAATCAGAGTCCAAACATCCAGATATTAATGGTCACAGGCGCTCTTGAAGACACTCAGGAGGTCGTGGAAGCTATTAAGCTTGGGGCTTTCGGATTCGTAAAGAAAACCGATCCTAATGAAATTTTATCTGTCCAGATTGAAAAAGCCGTAGAAGTTTCAAAGCGACTCTTAAATGGAGTTCTTCCGAAAGCGTCAAAACTAAAGTCTATTGGCGCTGAGTCTCCAAGGATGAAAACTGTACTCTTAGAAGCGAAAAGGTTTAGCCAAGGAAAAACTCCTGTTTTAATCCTTGGTGAATCTGGATCAGGAAAAACCTTATTAGCTGAGTATATACACTCTCAGATTTCAGGTAGAGGCGATAGACCTTTTATTTCCATCAACCTAAGCGCTCTCCCTGCTTCAATTGTCGAGCGTGAGCTTTTTGGTAACGAAAAGGGAGCTTTTACAGATTCTAAAACACAGAAGCTAGGGTTTTTCGAGCTAGCCAACGGTGGGACTTTATTCCTTGATGAAATTGGCGACGTCAGTCTTGATCTTCAGGTTAAGCTACTAAAAGTTATCGAAGAGAGAACCTTTTATCGTCTTGGAGGGGATAAGCCTATTGTCTCTGACTTTAAATTGATTTGCGCCACACACAGAAATCTTGAGGCCCTTGTAAGAGATGGTCTCTTCAGAGAAGACCTTTATATGAGAATTTCAGCGCTCCAACTTTCCATTCCTTCTCTATCAGAACGTCAAGAAGACATTATACCTATTATTAAAGCGGCTCTTCCTTTCTGGGCTGAGAAAGCAGAAGTGCAGGTCACGTTCAACGATCTACCACAGGAATTCATAGAGCATCTTTGTAAATTTCCTGGCCGTGGAAACATCCGTGGAATTGAACAGCAGATACTCCGAGTCTTTTCTCTTGCTAATCGCGTAGTCGGTGGAAAGATTAGCTTAGAGAATTGGCGTGAAAGCTTAAATTATTCTTTCAGACCGATGGATGACAGGCAGTCCACAGATATTATAGAAAAGCTCATGAACCTGAGAAAAGGTAAGTTTTTTGAGATAAAAGGCTTAATGACTGACGTAGAAGTTTTTATCTATTCTGAAGCCGTGAAACAAGGCAGATCCCAAGTCGAAATAGCGAACCTTTTAAAAACTTCTCAAGCAACCGTATCCTCAAAACTAAATCAATACGGACTCATTTAAGTTATACAAGGTAATCTAACTAAGGCTTTTATCAGAATTCTGATAATTCTTATCAAGATTCTGATAAACTTCGTCTATACTTTATTGTGCTTCTAGAATGTATTCCTTAATTATCTTAAATAGTTATAGCTGAGTTTCCATTGTTTTGTTATGTCGGCACGTTCCCTGCTTTAGTGGCCCTCACAATAATCACTCTTTCTCTTATCGTGGAGAAGTTTATTAGGAGAGGGTATGTCAAATGATGGTCAGTTTTCCATTGTAGATTTCCTTGAATTCTCAGGCTCAATTGGTCGAGCCCAGTTCCTTTTCAATTTTTCAGTGTTAGCCGTAGGTCAGTTCCTAGTTTCTCTAGGAATGGGGTTGTTCAATTTGACTTTGCACAGCACTGAAGCTTTGCTGATTGCCAAAATGATTTACTATGGCGGGAGTTTGGCTTTTTTTTTCTCAAGTCTATTTTTTCACCTGACCAATTTTTTGAAGCGCGCGAGGGATATTCACCAAGATGAATTTCGTTGCCGAGTCTTGGCCGCAAGTACGCTTATCCCTTTTGTTAACTTGATCGTGATTATCTACCTGTTTGTCGCTCCGGGGAGGCTAGTCCGCAACGAGGAGAAATCATGAAAAGCGAAGTTTTTACATTCGGCTTGGTCCTCGTCATTGTTTCGATGGTGGTGAACTTTGTAAATCTGTTGGTGGGGAGTCAATAAAAAAATTTTCAAATCGTGAAAAATAAAATTGCTAAGAATCGCCATGGTTATATTGAGAGGCAAAATTTTTAACGCTTGAGAAAGGAACAACGATGCACGAACAAAAATATTTTAGAGAGCAGGTCAGAATATTGGAGTCGATGGGATGGGGTGGAATATGAGCAGTGTGACACTGAATCTTGCTACGTTTACTGATCTTCGATTCAAAAAGTTAGGCACTAAAGTAGGTCTCAGTACATATGAAGTGATTTCTAGATTTGCAGAGGTCTGGTTGCATTGCACCCTGTTTGAAACCTATTATGTCTCTCAGGAGGATTTCGAGGCTATCATTCCAGTGCCAGGATTCTTTCAAGCAGCAATTGACGTAAATTTATTGCGTAAAGTGCGTGCACAAATCTACGTGAGTGGAACACGTGGTAAAATTGAGTGGTATGCCGCCCTCAAGAGGAATTCAAGAAAGGGTGGAGAGGCAACAAGGAAAAAATTCAAAAGAAAACAAATAGATAAGGTAGGGCCGGATGGCCTGCCTATTGGCCAGCCAAGCGGAGGGCCAATGGAAATAGCAATCACTCCAACAGAGCAAATTTCACCCAAAATAGCAGATACAAATCGTGTTTTTGAATTACCAGTTTCACAGAGTGGATCTGACCCTGTAAAGGGTAGTTTCGATAGTGGGAATGAAGCACGAAAAGATGAAATTGAAAAAATTATCCAACAAGTTCAAACAGATAACATAGGGCCGGATGGCCTGCCAGTTGGCTTGCCAAACGGGGAGCCAAACGAAGGCCAATTGACTAGCCCTTCTTCTTCTTCTTCTGCTTCTTCTATTGTTCTTAATACTGTGCTGAGTATTGCTCCTGTTGGTCGCAACACTCAGGAAGGCAACACACCAACAAAACAGGGGACCCAGAAGACAGGAAAACCAGGGAACAAGAAAGAACCCAAGGAGACGAGTTTGGTGTTTGAGTATTACGCAGATCAATTGGAGATCAAGCATTGCATTCAAGCGATTCGAGATGCTCAGGTTAATACGCATATAAAAAAATTGGTGGATGAATTTGGATTTGAAAAATCGATTCAACTGATCGATGCATATCTTGACGAAAAGGAAGATAAGTATATTTCTAGAGAATGCTTCCCAATTGGAGTTCTGTATTTAAAAAGGCAAAAATACCTTGCGCTTATTAACAAAAATTATCTGTCTATCGCTAATATTACGTTCCCAGATTCCACGTTGAATTTATCTTGTGGAGAAGCTTGTGGATAATTCAGTTCAAACCTACGTGATTCACGATTCAGATCCATCAGCCTTTTCAGGTGCGAAGCGAATTAATCGCAAAGATGCTGAAGCGTGGAACAAAAAAGGGTTTGGAATTTTTCAAACGGTTCAACAGTTTTCTAAAACACGTAGAATTGAAAACTTGATTTCGATCAATGCTTGGGCAGTGGATATCGACGATGGAACGAAAGAGCAAATGCTGAGTAAGATAAAAATTGGACTGACTCCGACTCTCGTTGTAGAAACCAAGCGAGGATACCAGGTGTACTGGAAAGCCAAGAATGCCACGGTTGAGAATTGGAAAAATATCTTAACTCATCGTTTGGTGCCGTTTTACGGCGCAGATAAACGAGCTAAAGATCTTGCCAGATTGCTTAGGGTTCCAGGCTACTTCCACCTGAAAGATCCCTGTGATCCGTTTTTAGTTCGTAAAGTATGGGAACATTTTGTGCAATATTCAGAAGCAGAGATCATGCGTTATTATCCTGACAGGATGACAAAAACGATTCAGGAGAAAGCACACAGAAAGGCAAAAAGAGAAACCCCCATGTCAGGCAGTTTTTGGGACAGGGTGTGGAATTTGAATTGCGAATATGCGCTTTCCTATTTGTCAGGGACTGAGTACGTGGGTTGTGAAACCTATGAATTTAAAACGAACGGCAGTGGAACAAAAAATATTTACGTCAATGGGAAATCAACGAGTTGTTGGATTGATTTAGAGGGCCGCATAGGTTCGTGCGATGGGGGAGGCCCTACGCTTTTTCAATGGCTCAATTGGTTTCATAAAAATCCTAAACAAGTGATCGAAATTATCAAAAAGGAGTTTCCAGAATGTCAGACACAACCAGCACAACAACCCTTGGTCCTTCTCACTTAAAACTACTGGATGAGTTTACAACTCTTGAGAGTGGAGTCTTAAACGAAAGAGCTGAAAGGATTGCAAACAGTAAAAAGTTACTCAGCTTTGGTGTCCCATTCCTAGATGAATCTTTAGGAGGAATTGAAGTCGACGACTTAATTCTGATTGCCTCAAAAACAGGACATGGAAAAACACAATTAGCGACCTATATCGCTTTGAATAATATCAAGCGTGGTAAAACTGTTCATTTTTTTGCACTTGAGTCTGCGAAATATGAGATTGAACGAAGATTAAAATATCAAATCATCGCCGATCGTTTTTTCAAGATGAATCAACGTCCTCAAATTTATCTCAACTACATGGATTGGTATCAATGTAAGTTGGATGAGTATTTAATCGATTTAGAAAAAGAAGCTGAATTAGAACTTACACAATATAAATATAAGAAATTATTTATATATTATAGAAATAAAGATTTCACTGCACGAGATTTTCAAAGGCTTGTCTTGGGTGTAAAATCTCAGACGGATTTAATCATCGCGGATCATTTGCACTATTTTGATTTTGAGGACGAGAATGAAAATCGTGCACTCAAAGACACAGTTAAATCCATTCGAGATAGCGCACTTCTGAGTGGTAAGCCTGTGATTCTAGTTTCTCACGTGAGAAAATCAGATCGAAGAACAAAACAATTAGTGCCTGATATTGAAGATCTTCACGGCTCCAGTGATATAGGTAAAATAGGGACCAAAGTGATTACGCTTGGACCTTGTTATGAAGAATCGCAAGGGAATCATAGGAAAACGTATTTTCATATTGGTAAGTGTCGTGTGGATGGATCAAGAGATGAAATGACAGGATTGCTAGCCTTTAACTTTTCGACTCAAAATTATGAAAGACAATATTTTGTTGGGAAATTATCAGGAGATGGAAGCAGTTTAAATTTATTTAATTTGAATCAAATTCCTTATTGGGCAATCAACGCGAAAGCATTCGAGACAGTGAAAAACATAAAAGAATCATACATCAGAGAAAGAAAGTCATATGCTTCCAAAAATACGTAAAAGGCCTCTCAGTGGAAAGATTTGTATACGAGTCAGTGAACAAATGAAAAAAGACATTATCGAACTGAAGCCACAAGGACTTGAGTATCAGAAATGGATCCGATTAGCTCTTGACGAGATATTGAAAAAAGTCAGATTGAGCAGAATAAATCTTGACTGAATAAGACGTATGACAAAAAAATGATTCAAAATAAATTTTAATATTTGCAAACTAAAAAAAAGGAGTTACAACCAAGTCCCATGACAGAAAGTCATCACGAACGAGCAAGATGCTCAAAGCAGGGACACAAGAGTGTGGAACACTGATTGATCCCTGTCTTTATTAGAATTTCAAAATGTTTTCAGGAGGAAAACAAAATGAGTTGGTACATTGATCAAGAATCACAAAATAGAACCGAGTTCGAATCTTACGCCTCAACCCCAAAAGTTAGCCGCTTCTGGCTAAAACCAGGAACCACAAGAGAAATTGTTTTCCTCGATGATACCCGCTTTGGAGTTCATGAACACAAAATAAAAGTTAGCGACAAGTGGGAATCCTACACGTGTTCAGGGGAGGGATGCGTTTTATGTGCTCACAGAACGCCAAAAAGCTATCAGGAAATGTATTCCATCTTGGATTTAACCCCTTACCTAGACAAGAGTGGAAAAGAGGTCAAAATGACCCGAAGATTGCTTGCCGTGGGCAAACAGGTTGCCGATATTCTCAGCAAGCGAAGAGAAGATTTGGGCGGTTCTCTTTTTGGAAAAAAATTCAAAGTTTCTCGTTTAGGCGAGAAGTCTGCCAGTTGTGGGAATGACTGGAGCAATGTTCCGATTAAAACACCACTGGAATTAGCTAAGCTTCCCGATTATTTACAGCCACTCAATTTCCTTGAGCTGCTTAAACCCTTATCTAAAAAAGAGATGCTAGAAATCGTAATGCCTCATCAAAGATTTGGTCCACCGGACCCCGACCCTTGTTTCCCGGAAGCTGATTTGCCATTTTAAAAACCGTCTTAAAAACATCAGGAGGATGACATGAAATTACAAGAAGTGTTTGAAAGCAAAAGAAGATTCAAACGAGCAAAAGATACGTACTGGCATAAACCTATGATTGGAACTGACACCTATCTTTTTTCCAAAGAAGAGATTGCCGCGAACGATTGGGAACTAGACGAAAAGAAACTGAACTTAGGCCAGAGCGAAATTCTCAATGCGATTGATAGTGTTCGGATGAGATTGATTGTTGGCAAACAGGATTTCATTGATGGCGTACTTCAAGAGCTTGGATTTTATGACTAGGAGGTATGGCATGACACTTCATGAAGCGATTCTAACAGGAAAGAGATTTAAACGAGAAAATGATCCTTGTTGGTACAAACTTATGGAAGGAACTCAGTGCTATTTTTTTTCTAGAGCGGATATTTTAGCCACGGATTGGGAAGTGGAAGAAAAGAAAGTCACTCTCACAAAGGAAAGTCTTTTAAAAGCACTCAAGCGAGCCTCAGAATCGGGTCGCATGTTTCCTTTATCATTGATGAAAGAACTCGGTTTGGAAGAATAAAAGGGAGCAACACATGGAAGCGATACGACTCACACCAGACAAATACGTATTAGATATTACAATTCAAGGATTACCAGCGACTTACAATTCGATCGGGCATAAAAGTCATTGGGTGAAGCTCAAGAATACGAAGATGTGGAAGTGGAATGTCAAACACGCAGTCGGTCGGTATTTGCCCAAACAACCCTTGCAAAAAGCTCAGGTGACTGTTTGTCGATACAGTTGTACACCATGCGATTTTGATGGAATCGTCCAATCCTGCAAACCGATTTTAGATGGTTTAGTGGAATGCGGTGTGCTGGCCGATGATTCGATGGCTGTGATTTCAAAGCCCACTTACGACTGGAAAAAAACAGAAAGAGGCAAAGGATGTATTCGTATCCAAGTAGAGGAAATTGCTGACAAAAACTAAGTGAAAAAATCAATTAACTGAGGAGAATAACTCAACTGTTCATCTCGTGTCAGGAAGACGCGAAAGAACGCCAAGGAAGGCATATGAGATTTAAAAGATGCGTAAGAGAATACATTGATATTGATTACTGGAATCAATTGAACGCGTATGAAACAAATTGGTTAAGATCTTTTCTAGACGCAGAGTACAACGCGAGACCTCCGGACTGGTATTCCAAAGAAGAGAAACAAGCCTCTTATAGTAAAAAGTATTCATATAAGAATGATCTATTTTCAAACTGGATCAGGGTTCCATTATTAGAACCCTTTTGTTTTCCAATTTATCAAAAACCAAAACAAACAAGACGCAAACGAAAGATCAGTCTACAGAGGATAGCTGTGTGACAGAGGTCAATATTATGAAAGATAAAGAACTCAAAAAAAACGATCCTGTGTTTCATGCTTACACGATTGTGAGAGGCGAGTCACAGCTTCATTATCAGCTGATTAGACTTCATTTGAGGGGAAAAGTCATTGAG
>Ga0302200_10000298_pt1 | contig 50972 bp, 38 predicted proteins | sample II_Bog_N3_1_FD_194585 | JGI IMG/M metagenome (GOLD analysis project Ga0302200, IMG submission 194585) | Peat permafrost microbial communities from Stordalen Mire near Abisko, Sweden - II_Bog_N3_1 | ecosystem: Environmental > Terrestrial > Soil > Wetlands > Peat | place: Sweden: Abisko...
GCCAAACGATCCATCGACGCCCTATGGAAAGAAATCGGCGACCTGCTCGATGCCGTTACGGCAGGCGAGTGTTCGAACTTCTTCGCCTCATGCGGATATGTAAACACTTAAATCGAAACCGCTCTAACCACGCTAATTCCGCCAGCTCCGCTCGCCCCAAAATGGCCAGCCCCGGCAGGAAGACTCTCCCAGCCAGGGCTGTCGTGGTTCGAGAAAAACATTCGGCAAAAGGACCTGTAAGCCGAATTCTGTCGTGTGCGGTCATTCCTCTAGGCGCCGCGTCGCCGCGGACGCTCATCAGCGACCTACCCGGAGGTTTCGGCAATTGCTTGAGCCGCCTGGGCGCGCCGGGCCGGCACGCAACGGCTGCCTGGCTCTTGGCTGCCGCTTCCCTCCCTATTTGGTCTTGCTCCGTGTGGGGTTTACCCTGCCCCGGCCTTTACAGACCGGGCGGTGCGCTCTTGCCGCACCTTTTCACCCTTACCTCGGCACTGACGCAGCAAGCTGCTTCAGGGTCGCCCTCCCGAAAGAGGGGTAGCCGGGGCGGTATCTTTTCTGTGGCACTGGCCGTCCACGGATTTTGAAGTCCGCGTCCCGGACGTTATCCGGCACACTGCCCTGCGGAGTTCGGACTTTCCTCCCCCGGTGGTCCCAGGCTTGCGCCCGAGCCTCCGGCAGCGACCGCCCGGTCCTCCTGCCAGTCCTTAGTGTATCCCAGTTGCAGTTTTACCAGTCACGATAAGGAATATTCGAGCATATGACGGAAACTCCCGAAATGTGCTCCTTCTTCAGCAACATCGTAATTGATTCGGAGGCTTCATTCGGGTGTGGGCATGGCCCAATTATGATTTCCTTGACTTCGATTGGCCGGTCCCCCCAAGTCAACGGAATTTCAAGGTAAGGAACTGGCATTGAGCTTCCGGGTCGGAATTTGAGGTCGGACGGAGTGGAGTTTGGGGTCAGGAGGAACGCCAGCCTCCATTCGGCCTCTTCGCGAAAGCCTGCATGCTTGGTAACCGCAGATAGCTTTCCTAGGCCAATAAAGTGGCTAGCGGCAAGAGCGGCAGTTGCCCCGATGCCCTCGGTCCCGATTTCGACAGCCTGTCCCTGGCTTGAGTTCGCCTGCTGGATAAAGGCCGAGACAAGACCTTCGATTTCCGCATCGGCCGATTTCTTTATATTCTCGTCGTAGTAAATGCAGCGAGCAAGATGGTCCATTTCCGAATAGAATCGATCCTGTCGCTCGCAAAGAAAACTTCCTCCTACGTCATGAAGATAATCAGGGGTAAATCCAATACTGTATCCCCCTGTACCTCCCGAATATGCCCTCCACTGGCTGAGGAGGTCCCCCTTCTCGGAGAATGAAGCAATGAAGGCTTTTGGCGAAGCAAACCATGTTCCCATTGAAAGTCCCTGCGTCAGAACCTCTGCGTTAAGGGACTCATACGCATTTGTGAATCTATCGATAAGAATTTGAGTTACGATCTGTCCTTCGCTTGCATCGTTGAGATACTTCGTGTGCGTCGCCCAAATATTCTTGTCTCCCAGTATCCCCAGAAGCCCCTTTTGATCGGTGTAGTGGTAGAGAAGACCCTCAGGCTTAGGAAAATTTCTCTCGACTTGGCACTCTCGCTCTTCCATCTTCACCCTTCCGATTGCAGCTCGCCGAGTACCTTCTTGATCTGTTCTCGCAGTTCCGGAATGTCCACCTGCACTGAATCCCAAATCATCGCCGTACTCACTGAAAAGTAGCCGTGAGAGACACGGTTTCTCATCCCATAAATCTGGGCGAATGGTATCGATGGATACTTGACGGCAAACTCGGGGCAAGCATCCAGCAGATTCTTTGCAGCCTCACCGATGACCTCGATATTGCGGACAACGGCGTCCTGCAACAACTGATTGGCGAAGAACTCTTCTTCGCTCACATTCGCCGTGTACTGCAGAGTGCGATCCGCAGATTCCAGCATGTGGAGCAAGTAGTCCTTGGCGCTGAATTCGTGCTTGTTCATAAGGAAGCCGCCTCGGCAAGGACCTTGCTGCGGAAGCGAGGATGAAGCTCGGCGGGAGTGCGTAGGTCGATCTTGATTCCGGTGGTTTCTTCCAGTTGGCACTGGAGTTTCACAATGGTCAACAAACTGGCGCGAGGCGCCGGGTCCACCAGCAGGTCCAGGTCGCTGCCTTCCTGATCGTCTCCGTGGAGCACGCTCCCAAAGACGCGCGGGTTCGCCATGCCTGCTTCCAGAACAAGCTGGCGGATCGTCTCCCGATGCAGCGGCAGAATCTCGGACGGCCTCATGGCGCCTATCTCCTTCAAAGTGACCCCAGTTTACCGCTAACTTCAAAGCGTGGCGGGCCAATCATTTGAATCTACGCCCGGCCTCTCCCCATCCTTTGTTTGCGGGGGGAATTTTCCCCCAATCGCCGTAGCCAAGACAGCCTCCCCGGCTCGATGCGCAAACCCATTTGCTCCCATTCCTAGACGCAAGGAGAAACCCATGAAGATTGTCACCACCATCGCCCGCTATCTGTTGGGGCTGATATTCCTGGTCTTTGGACTCAACATGCTCTTCCCCTTCATTCCCATGGGGCCGATGCCCACCGGCCTGGCTGGCCAGTTTACGGTTGCCCTGTTTGCCGCGCACTACTTCTACGTGGTCGGCACGGTCATGGTGATCTCCGCGGTCTTGCTGCTCCTGAACCGGTTTGTGGGGCTGGGGCTGACGCTGCTGGGTCCGGTGCTCTTCAACATCCTTACGTTTCACGCCCTGATGAACCCGAGCGGCATTGGGATGGGCGCGTTTGCCACCTTGCTGTGGGCGCTGGTTGCCTGGCAGCATCGGAGAGTGTTTGAAAGGCTGTTTGCGGCGCGGCTCGAGGAATGAAGGCGGCCGGGCTGCGACACGAGGCGGCAGGAAGAAGCGCCGGTGCCCATCCTCAGGCGCAACCGCCGCCCCAACCCGAGCCCTCGTCCCGCAAAACCTCTATAGGTAGGTCTCGTCGATATAGCACCAGCGCCAATCCTCTCCGCGTTCGGCGGACTGGATCAGCGGATGCCCCACTGCATGAAAATGCGCCCGCGCGTGCCGGTTGGGCGAGGAGTCGCAGCAGCCCACGTGCCCGCACTCCAGGCACATCCGCAGATGCACCCACTTGGCACCGATCTTCAGGCACTCCTCGCATCCCTTGGTCCGCGGTTTCACCTTCTTCTGGTACTCCGCAACGTGACTGCAAACCACTCCAGCCATTGGGGCCTCCGCGCGGCCGAGCCGCTTGCTTTTTACTCATACACCAAAGTTCGCGCCTTCGCCAACCTCAATCGAAGCGGCGAAGGCGCAAATCCGGCGTGCCGGAGACGACGATTCCTATGATTCCTTCCCATCCGGCTCGGCGAGCAAATCCCCCAGCCGGTCCAGCCTCCGCTCCCACACTGAGCGCCGCTCCCGTATCCACTGTTCCAGTACCCCGAGCCCGGCCGTCTCAATGCGGCAGGTGCGCACCCGTCCCAGCTTTTCTGTCCGTGCCAGCCCGCTTCCCTCCAGCACTTGCAGGTGTTGCGCCACCGCGGTCAGGGAGATGCCGAGGGGCGCGGCCAGACAGGAGACTGAAACCGGCCCCTCGCTGAGTCTCTCCACAATCGCCCGCCGCGTGGGATCGCCGAGCGCATGAAAGACCCGCTCCACATCGATTTTCGTTCCCGGCATCGCCGTCTACTTTCTTGCGCCGGCCAGGGTGCCCGCCAGCTCCGCTTCCAGCGCGTCCAGCAGCGAGCGCCAACCCTCTTCGCGCATCGCAGGGCCGCCGGAGCCTTCAAAGAACGCTCCCTGGTGGGTGCAGATCAGGTCCGTTCCCGTCTCCGTCGGCAAGAGCTCGATGGTCACCAGCGAAGCCGAAATGCGCTTGTCGCCCAGCGTCATGTTGGAGGCGGTGACAATGCGCCGGTTGGGCACAATATCCTGATAAGTTCCCTCGCTCGAAATGGCCACGCCCGGGAACGGCGTCCCTTCCTTCAGCCGGTAGCGGAACCGCTCGCTGCCTCCATCGCGAAAATCCTGCGTGAACACCTCCACGTCCTGGTGGTCTCTTTCGGCAAACCAGCGGCGTCGGATGGCGGCGTCGGCAAAGGCGTTGAAGAGCCGCTCCGGCGGCTGCGGGTAGCTGCGCTCGATCACAAATGTGCTGTGAATGACAGATGGTTCCTGCATGGGATTCGACCTCCTTTTACTGAAGTTCATGCTTCAGTATCGTCATGTTGCCTCAGGTTCGGGTAATTGTCAAGTCTACACTTCAGTATTTTTTCGCGCCTGTTCTTGAAGCAAATCCTTCCGTCAAGCCCCTCACAGCTTTATTGCGAGGGGCGAAGTCAGAGAATTCGCAGTTTTCCATGTATTCCACCCCAGTCAATCCCGCGCCTTCTTTCTGGCGCGGACCGGCCGAAGGCACTTGGCCCCACCGCAGGTGGCCGCAGGTGGCCGCAGGTGGTATTAAATCACTCGATACTGCTCCGCGAGTACGCAAAAATCCTTTACCTGCGCGGCGACCCACGCCTCATTGCGTCCCAACTCCGCAGCCAGCAGCCTGGCCACCGGCTCGGCCAGCTCGATGGCCGCGCCGGCGTTCAGAAACAGCGCACGTGTGCGCCGTGCCAGCACATCCTCGACCGTGCGCGCCATCTCCTCCCGCGCCGCCCACACCACTTGCGCCGCGATATAAGGCAGCGCCGGATGCAGCCGTTCGGCCAGTTTGGGGTCGGCGGTAGCCATCGCGCGAATCGCCTCCGCGTCCGAGCCGTAGACGGCCAGGTTCTCCTCGGTGCTGCCCGGCGCGGCCGTCTCTTCCAGGTAGCCGTGAATGTGCAGTCCCTTGGTCACGCAGGGCGGATCGTCCAGCTTGCCCAGAACGATGGCGTGGTCCACGCAGTCCTCGGCCATGTGCCGGTAGGTGGTCCACTTGCCTCCGGTAATGGTGAGCAGGCCGGAGTCGTCCACGTGCAGAACGTGATCCCGCGAGAGCGCCGAGGTCTTGCCCTCGCCCTTCACCAGCGGCCGCAACCCCACATAAACCGCCAGAATATCGGCGCGGGTGGGCTGCCGGGTCAGGTAGCGCCCGGCCGTCTCCAGCACAAACTCGATCTCCTCGTCCATCGCTTGCGGCTCCAGGCTGGGCGCTTCCACAGGAGTATCCGTGGTTCCGGCCACGGCGTGTCCGTGCCAGGGAATCACGAACAGCACCCGCCCGTCGCTGGTGCGCGGAACCATCAGCGCTGTATCGCCCTTTAAAAACGCGCGGTCGAACACCAGGTGAATGCCCTGGCTGGTCACCACCAGCGTCTCTGCCTCCGGGTCGGCCATTCTGCGCACGGAATCCGTCCAGACCCCGGTCGCATTCACCACGCAGCGCGCTGCAATCTCAAGCTCCTCGCCCGTCTCCTCGTCGCGCGCCGTCAAGCCGTTCACATAGCCATCGGCGTCACGCTTCAGTCCCGTGGCCGGGCAGTAGTTCAGCAGCGCTGCGCCGTGATCGGCCGCCGTCATCGCTAGGTGGGTCAGCAGCCGCGCATCGTCGAACTGGCCGTCAAAGTAGACCACGCCGCCCAGCAACCCCTCCGGATCCAGCGCCGGCAGCCGCTCCAGAGTCTGTTCCCGGCTCAGCAGCTTCGACGCGCCAAAGCCGTACTTGCCGGCCAGCAGGTCGTAGAGCTTCAGCCCAATCCCGTAGAACGGCGCCTCCCACCATGAGTAGTTGGGCACCACGAAGGCCAGGTCGTGCACCAGGTGCGGCGCATTCCGCCGCATGATTCCGCGTTCCTTCAGCGCCGACATCACCAGCGGCACATTGCCCTGTTCCAGGTACCGCACCCCGCCATGCACCAACTTGGTGGAGCGGCTGCTGGTCCCCTTGCCGAAGTCGTGCGCCTCCACCAGCACTACGCTCAGCCCGCGCGAAGCCGCATCCACGGCCACGCCCATGCCGGTAGCCCCGCCGCCGATCACCGCAATGTCCCACGGCTGGCGTCTTTCCCTTACCTTGCGGACCATCTCTTCCCTGTGCATCGTTCGCTCCGTTCTGCTTACTCGGTCCAGTTCTTCGCCCGTTCCACAGCCCTATGCCACAAGGCGCGCCGCCTGGCCCGCTCTTCCCCATCCATGCGCGGCTCAAAGCGCACATCGCTCTGCCGCATCGCCCGCAAATCTTCCGGCCCGCCCCAGAATCCCATCGCCAATCCCGCCAGGTAGGCTGCTCCCAGGGCGGTCGTCTCGGTCACCTTCGGCCGCACCACCGGCACTCCCAGCAGGTCGGCCTGGAACTGCATCAGCAGGTCGTTCACCGCCGCGCCGCCATCCACGCGCAATGCCGCCAGGGGCGTGGTCTCGCTCTCCACCGCTTCCAGCACGTCCGCCACCTGGAAAGCGATGCTCTCAAGAGCCGCCCGTGCAATGTGCCCCGGCTTGGTATCCCTGCGCAGCCCAATCAGCAAGCCCCCGGCGTGCGCATCCCAGTGCGGCGCGCCCAGGCCCACAAACGCCGGCACCAGCACCACACCGCCAGAGTCCGGCACGGTGTCTGCCAGCGCCTCCACCTCGCCCGAGGAGCCGATCAGCTTCAAGTTGTCGCGCAGCCATTGCACCACCGCTCCGCCAATAAAAATGCTGCCTTCGAGCGCATACTCCAGCCGGTGTTCGGCGCTGGCCGCCAGCGTGGTAATCAGCCGGTGCCTGGAGCGCACGAACCCGGCTCCATTGCCGTCCACGCCGGTCCCGATGTTTTGCAGCAGGAAGCACCCTGTCCCGTAGGTATTTTTGGCCTCGCCCGCCTTCCAGCACAACTGCCCAAAGAGCGCCGCCTGCTGGTCGCCCGCGATGCCGGCAATGGTTACGCCGCCCAGCCCCAGCGTGGTGGTCACTTCGCCCACCCGCTCGCTGGACCAGACGACTTCCGGCAGCAGGCTTGAGGGAATCGCGAAGATCTGGAGCAACTCCTCGTCCCACTCGCCCTTCACAATGTTGAAGAGCAGCGTCCTCGATGCATTGGTCACGTCGGTCACGTGCCGTGTGCCGCTGGTCAGGTGCCAGATCAGCCAGCTATCCACGGTCCCGAAGGCCAGCTCGCCGCGCTCCGCCCTGGCCCGCGCTCCCGGCACGTGGTCCAGAATCCACGCCAGCTTGGTGGCCGAAAAATACGGGTCCAGCACCAGCCCTGTCTTGTTGGAGACCTCTTCGCCCACCCCGCTCTCTTCCAAAGCGGTGCACTGCGCAGCCGTGCGGCGGTCCTGCCACACAATCGCCGGGTGAATCGGCTTGCCCGTCGCCCGTTCCCACACGATCACGGTCTCGCGCTGGTTGGTAATGCCGATCGCCGCCACGTCCCTGGGCCGCGCGCCCGCCTTCACCAGCGCTTCCACCGCGCAGCTCAACTGGCTGGTCAGGATCTCCATGGGATCGTGTTCGACCCATCCCTGCTCGGGGTAAAACTGTTCGAACTCGTGTTGTGCGACGGCGGCAATCGCTCCCGCCCGATCGAATAGAATCGCGCGGGAACTGGTCGTCCCCTGGTCCAGTGCAAGGATGTACGACATTCGCTCGGCCTGCTTTCGGCATACAGTCAAACACGCGCGGGTCTCGGGCGGCAAGGCGAAAAACTTCCTTCACGAATCGGGAAGTTGAGCCCGTCTCTGCGCGCGTCCGCACGGAAACGATAGTCTGGAAGTGGTCATTCTGCGACCATTACAAGTGTGTTGAAAGGCCTGCTTTGAAAACGAGACGTGATTTTTGCCGGATCATGGCCGGTTCCGCGACTTTAGCGATGCTGCCTGCCACCGACCTGACCGCTGCTGCGCTGATTTCTGCACCAAACGAAACTGCGGCCGCGCCCTCGACCCGCCGTGGCGCGCCCCTGCTGGAACTGCAACAGAAGTTTCTTGACCTGCGCTTCGGCATGTTTATCCACTTCAACATGGCCACATTCCAGGACCGCGAATGGGGCGATCCCACCTCGCCGGCCAGCCTCTTCAACCCCACCGCGCTCGACACCGACCAATGGGCCGCTGCCGCCAAATCCGCGCACATGACGTGGGGCTGCCTCACCACCAAGCACCACGACGGATTCTGCATCTGGCCCACCGCCACCAAAGCCACGAGCGTGCGCCAGTCCGGTCATAACATCGACGTGGTCCGCTCCTATGTGGATTCGTTCCGCAAGGCCGGCCTGCGCGTGGCGCTCTATTACTCGATTCTTGACATGCGCGACGACATCCGCCACTTCGACGTCACCCGCGAGAAGATTCAGCTCATCAAGGACCAGATGACCGAGCTGTTCACTAACTACGGGGAGATTGACGCGCTCATCATCGACGGCTGGGACGCGCCCTGGAGCCGCATCACTTATGAAGAAGTGCCGTTCTCCGAGATCTACCGGCACATCAAGTCCATGCAGCCCAACTGCCTGGTTTCGGACTTGAATGCCAGCCAGTTTCCCTCCGGCGGACTTTATTACTCCGACCTGAAAGCCTTCGAACAGAACGCGGGACAAAAGGTCCCTCACGAGAGCGATGTGCCGGCCTTCTCCTGCGTCACATTGACCGACGGGTGGTTCTGGAAGCAGGCGGACGAAAACGGCAAGCTGAAGCCGGTTGCGACCGTGGTGGACGAGTGGCTCGTGCCTCTCAACCGGCGTCATTGCAGCCTGATCCTCAATGCGCCTCCCAACCGCCAGGGACGCCTCTCCGCGAATGTGGTCGAGCGGCTCGCGGAAATCGGCAAACGGTGGCAGCATCCCGGACCCGCGGAGAAGATCGGCGAACACGTGGTGATCACCACCGCAAACCTCGCCACGGGCAAGCCCATCAAGGCCAGTTCTTATCCCGACACGGTGGGACCGGATCTCGCCAACGATGGAGACTTCCGCTCGAGCTGGAATCCCGACGAAGGCCAGACTTCAAGCTGGCTGGAGGTCGATCTCGGGCGCGAGCAGGCCTTCAACGTGCTTTCCCTGGTGGAACCGGTTGGCCATTGGGACGACTACAAGGAAAGCCGTATCAAGAGTTACAAGTTCGAGCGTTGGGACGGGCTGAAGTGGGTCACTCTGGTGGAAGGAGCCAGCCCCATTCCCGTAACCATCCAGAAGATTGCGCAGGCAACAGCCAGGCGAGTCCGGCTCAGCTTCGAGTGCAGCCACGATACGCCCCACATTGCGGAGATAGGCGTTTATTACGAGCCGGCCTAATACTACAACAGTTGTAGATCGACGATTCCGGAGGGAGCAGGGGGTTTTAACCCCCTGAAAATGGGCAAAACCTGTGGGCCTTTAGGCCCGGGCATGTGCCCCATTCCGAGAACTTGAACGAAATACAACTGTAGTACTAAGACAATTCCAGAGTCACGCGGCCGGAAGAATCCGGGTCTCCGGCCGTGTGGTTTTGTTAGGTGCCTTTACTATCGATAAAGGCAGGCGACTGGCGCAATTACTGGGGAAGGACCTCGATGCCGGTGACCGTCGCGTAGCCTTCCACAGGTACAAAGCTGAGCAGTAACTTCCCTTGCGCGTTCGGCTCCAGCCCCGCGAATCGGCGCACCACCACATCGCCTTGGCGCGCCTCCCTGGGGAGGTTGAAGTTTTGCAGCAGCACTTTCCCGTTGCAGAAGACATTGAAGATGTGCGCGGACGTACTCGCGCCGGAGGAGGCCCCCGGCTCCCCGCCATTGCGACGCACTGCGAAATGCAGCACCACGGTGTATTTTCCCGGCGTCACTGGAATCGCGTAGGAGAAGTTGCCCCAGCGTTCGGTTTCGTACAATTCCGGATCGTCGGTTCCACTTACCGGCGTGGTGTAAGTGGCCATTTGCCCGCCCGCGAAATAGTTGTCCGGGCTCCACCAATGGCTGTCGTTGGAGTAATACGGCGTCTGCCGCGCCAGCACACGCACCGGGCGCATGTGTCCTGGCTCGCCGGGCAGAATCTCAATGGCGGAGAGGATGGCCTGCTTGCCGTCTTCGCCCGTGAAAACCAGATGCAGCATTCCATCCGGCCCCGGTGAAATATCGGGGAAGACCTTCACGTCAGCGGTGGCGCTGGCCCCGGCGTCGGCCACAATATCCAGGCGGCTTAGCAGGGTTCTGCCGTTGGCGCGCACGGCCAGGATACGGCTTCCTTCTCCGCCCGCTCCCGCCGATTCCGGCCCATAGACCGTCTCGGCAAAGTGCAGGCGCAGCTCGTAGATTCCCTTCTTCAGCGGAATGTCGTAGTGAAACTCTCCCTGGCGGCTGGTGCGGTAGAAATCCGGGTCCTGCGTGCGTCCGATGTGGCGCACGGAGCTCTTTACGGCCGTGCCGCCGACGAACCAGGTATCGGCATTCCACAGTTTGCCGGCATGATCCACAAAGCTGCGACTGGCGCCGGAGAGGATGCGGATTTCCTCGCCGACCGGAGGACCGACCTGGATATCCGTGCCTTGAAAACTCGGCTGTCCCGTAAATGTGGCCGGTGCCGGTTGTGCATGCCGGCGCAAATAAGCCCTGAAATAGCCCACTCCCAGCAGCGCGAGGCCCAGCAGCAGAAGCGAAATCGCGCCAGCCAGCCACCATGCACGCCGGCTCGGGAGACCAAGCCACCGCGCTCCCTGCGATCCAGCAGCACCCTGGCCCGGGGTGGACCGAGCTTCCGGTCCAGCCGGATTCTCGCCCTGCCCCGGCACAACGGTGATGAATTCCGGAACATATTGGCCGACGGGAATGACGATGTGGATACGGTGCGAAGCGCCCTCGCCGGCGTAATACTCGGCCAGGCGCTTGCGCAGGCGGTTGGCTTCCACGCGCACAATGGAGTCCGAGTCCTGATCGAAGGAAGCTCCGCGGTGAAAGACTTCCACGCCAATGGAGTACTCCTTGATCTGGCTGGCTTCCCCGGCAAAGAGCCTTTCACCCAGATAGGAGAGTAAGTGGGCCAGCGTGGGAGCGCGCACAAAGCTCCTGGACTGAAGCACTTGCTTCAGTTCGGCGCGCTGCTCGTCGCAATCGATCCATGCTGGGCTCTTGGCCGCCATCGACTCGCTCCGCGAACGACTGCAATTGTAGCTGTGACTGCAAGCCGCCGCTCTGTTTAACCGTGTAGATGCGGACGCAGGCCGACCTGTAACGGCGTGTAACCCTCGCGATTCTCCTGGACCTTTCCCGGCAGCGCCGAGACATTTCCAGATTCTCCACAATGGTAACTTGCCGGGGCAGAGCAGGTTGGCGTAATTCCGGCCGGCATTTAACTCCTGCGCAACGGGTGGGTAACAGGTATAGCGTTGTGGACCTCAGCCCGGCGATGCCTACTGGAGTCGTTCGAGAGAGCGGATCGCCCGGCACGAGAGTCCAACCGGAAGCCTCGACGAAAAGCCCCTTCTCTCGGGAGGTGAAAGATGAGAAAGCTTGGAATGATGCTGATGGCGACAATGCTGGGGTTTGGCGCGGCCGGCTATGCGAGCGCGGAAGATCCGGCGGATGCAACCAAGGTGGACAATCCCAATCCTGCCGTATCGGCAGAGACGAAGGGAGACCTGGCGCGCATTCACATTAACTATGAAAGCGCCATCTCCTACTATTTGTCGGCGTTGCGGGCCACACCCCGGAATCCAAATCTCTATAACAAGCTGGGGATTACCGAGTTGCAACTGCACGAGCGGGGCGCTGCCAGCAAATATTTCAAACTGGCGCTGAAGGTCGATCCGCGGAATGCCCATGCCCTGAACAACCTGGGTGCGGTTGCGTACTTGGACAGGAAGTACAATCCCGCCGTTCGGTATTACAAGCAGGCGCTGGCGTTGGAAGAGGAAAATGCCTCCTTCCATCTGAACATCGCGGAAGCGTGGATGAGCCTGGGCCAGGCAGATCGCGCCATGACCGAGTACGCCCGCGCCCTGGAGTTGGACGCTGACATCCTGAACAGTAGCCAGGAGGGATCCATCGCGCAGGTCCGGACGCCGGAACAGCGTGCCCGCGTTGCCTACTTGATTGCCAAAGCCTATGCCAAGCGCGGCAACATTGAAGGAGCCCTGGAGTATTTGAACCGGGCCAAGACCGATCGCTACCCCGATCTGGCAAAGGTCTATTCCGACCAGGATTTCGCGCCTGTGTGGCAGGATCCGCGCCTGGCCAAGATCGTGAAGAGACCGGCAGGTTCTTAAGAGATCAAAAAGACGGCTTCCCTTTGAAGCCAAACGCCTCGCCGTGATTGGTCACGGCGAGGCGCTTTTGTGTCGGGTCGGTTGGTTACGTCGTTGTTATTGGACCTCGCCGACATATACGCCGAAAGGCCCAAGCTGAATCTGGCCCAGCGAGGCAGGATCTGCCGCGCCGGGTGTCTTCAGCAGTGTTTTGGTCTTGCCGCTGGCGCCGGGAACCGTCAGACTCACCGTCTGCGGCTCCGCGGTGAAGTTCACGCTGACCACCACGGCCGGTGCTCCGGGAGTTTGACGCACCCAGCTCAGCACCTTGGTGTTGTCGGTGTCGAGCATGGTGTTGTCGCCGCGGGCAAAGGCTGGATTGGTCTTCTTCAGGCCAATGAGCGTGTGGTACCAGGCGAGGAGCGAGTTGGGGTCAGCCTTCTCCGCCGCGACATTGACAGTGGTGTAAGTCGACGGCACGGGCAGCCAGGGCGCAGTCTTCGAGAAGCCCGCGTTAGTGCTCGCATCCCACTGCATCGGAGTGCGCTCGCCGTCGCGGCCCTTGTCCTTGGGCCAGCCGGTAATGCCCACCGGGTCCTTCACGTCTTCCTTGCGGGTGGGCGGCGTGGTCTTCATGCCGATCTCGTCGCCGTAATAGAAGAGCGAGGTTCCGCGGCTGGCAAAGAGAATGGTGGAGAGCACGCGCTCAATGTCGGTGTCGTGTGCCCCATCGCCATAGCGCGCGTCGATGCGCGGGTTGTCGTGGTTGTCAAAGAGCAGGAGCGGCGTGTTGCCGTTGAGCCCGGTCTCCGCATCGATGAGCTTGGCGCGGAAGGTGGGCACGTCCAGCTTGTTGATGAAGGCTACCTGCGTATCCATGGGCAGGTGGAACTCGGGCTTGTCCGCCGGCCCGTACTGCTTGGCCAGCTCGGCGACGTTGGGCAGATAGGTTTCGCCGATCAGCACCCGAGCGCCGGGAAACTTGTCGGAGCCGAAGGCGTCGGAGGCGGCGCGCATCTCCTGCATCACGGCGTGGGTGCCGGGCAGGTTGTTGGTCCGGGTGTCGTTCAGGGCGATGTCGCCATAGTCGTTGAGATACGACTTGCCGTCCTTGTCCTTCAGGATGTCTTCATCGGTCAGGTTCGGATCTTCAAACAGGGTGGTGATGGCGTCAAACCGGAAACCGCCCACGCCGCGCTTCAGCCAGAACGCGATGATGTCCTTGAAGGCCTGGTGGACCTTGGGATTGTCCCAGTTCAAATCCGGCTGCTGGATATAGAACTTGTGGTAGTAGTATTGGCGCGTCTTTTCGTCCCACTCCCAGGCCGAGTGGCCAAAGTCCGATTGCCAGTTATTCGGCACTTCGCCCTTGTCGGTCGCGGTCTCGCCCTTGCCGTCGTGCCACATATACCAGTCGCGATAGGGGTTGGTGCGCGACGAGCGTGACTCCAGGAACCACTTGTGCTGGTCGGAGGAATGGTTCATCACCATGTCCATCAGGATGCGAATATGGCGCTTGCCGGCCTCGGCGACGAGCCGGTCGAAGTCGGCCAGCGTGCCGTACTGCGGGTCGATGTTCTCGTAGTCCGATATGTCGTAGCCGAAGTCGACTTGCGGCGAGGGATAGCAAGGCGTCAGCCAGATGGCGTCCACGCCCAGATCCTTCAGGTAGTCCAGGTGCTGGGTAATGCCGTTCAGGTCGCCGATGCCGTCGCCGTTCGAGTCCTGAAAGCTGCGCGGGTAAATCTCATAGATGACAGCGTTCTTCCACCAGTCCCGTGCGCTGGTGGAGCTGCTCGGTTGCGTTGCGGGTTTCACGGGCGCAGAATTTGCGGGTGCGGCCTGCGCTCCGGCGGTCAGCGTTGCGGCGCCCAGAAACAGGGCTGCGGCGGCGCTTGCGATGCGTTTGCTCCAGTGCATTGCGGTCTCCTTCGTGTATCTCCGCTGCTCGTGAAGTCGGCAGCGGCTTTAGAGCGGAACCAGGGTAACCATGCCACAGAGCGCATTGACACCGATTCCGCTGTACCCCAGTCAAACTAACACAAATTTTCGCGGGTTTTCGGTGCGGTGTGGGAGCGTTTCTTCGCTCAGCGCGGCTCTCCCGGACGCTCCGGCGTGGTGGACTTCATGCGGCCAAAGTCGACGCCGAACTTCGGATCTTCCCGCGTGCCTTCAATGCGAATGGGCACTTCGGTTCCCGCGCCGTCTTTCCTGAAGAAGCGATCGGCCGGCTTGAGCAACATTCCCTTCCATCCGCCCACCATCTTTGACACCGTGGCGTCGGTCCTCACCGTTCCGCTGAAGTCCAGTGCGCCGCTCTCCACGCCGTACGTTCCCTTCAGTTGAATGACCGCGCCGGGCACCGTGTACGCGAGCGCGGGCAGCGTCACCACCCCGCCCGCCAGCTGGAAACTCCCCTTCATCTCCGAGCGGACGCTGGCCGCGTCGGCGCTCTTCAACTCATCGGGACGTCCCTGTCCGCGCAGGCTCAACTGCTCAATGCGATCCTGGAACTTGGCGCTGGTAAATTGCGCCTGCTCCAGCGCAAAATCCCCGTCCAGCTTCAGCCGCTCATCCGCGGGGGCCGCGCCCGGCGGAATGTGCAGTTTGGTCTTCAGGGTCACATCGCCGGTCAGCAGAACCTTTCCCGAGCGGCTGGTCAGGCGCAGAAAATCCTCAATCCGCGCGCGATCCACGTTGACCGCAAGCGCAATGTCGTGCCCCAGGCTCAACTGCGGCGCATCCGGCCGCGGCACCCGCACCACCTCCCCCTCCGCGGTAAAGTGCGAACGGCCTAGCGTCGCATCCACCGGCTGAAGCCAGGTGTCGCCGTTGGTCCCGTCCACCTTGGCGTGAAAGTGCGTGTGCAGGGCCATGGCGGTGCCGAAGTGGGTCAGCCGGAAATCCGGCGTGTCCGTCTCCCCATCCACCGTCATGTCGCGCAGGGTGCCCTGGTAGCGCCCGGTGGAGGAGAGAATTCCCGCAATCCCTTTGAAGCTGGCCAGGTCCGCGTGGTCGAAACGGTACTCTCCCTGGACTGGAGCTTCGCCCAGGTCCGCTCCCGGCAAGGGCCCAATTCTCCCGGTCGCATGAATCGTTCCCACCGGCCGCGGATTGGTCAGTTCGGCGTCGTAGTTCATGGCCCCGGCCGAGGTAATGCCGGTCAAATTCAAGTGGGCAATCGCGATCTGCATCGGCAGCTTGCCTGGCTTGCTGGTCTCCATCACCAGCTCCGCGCCGGTGCACTCCATCCTGTCGATCTGAAAGTTCACCAGCCTCGGAACGCTCGGGGCCTTCGCGACACCGCTCGTGTCGTTCGCCGCATGTTCAAAGTGGGAGCGCGGCGGCAGGTGGATGCTCAAGCCCTTCAGTTCCAACAGGGAGACGTGAACCGGCACCCCAGGCCGGTAGCGCAGGGGCGCGTGAAAGCGGAACTCCGCCAGCCGGATCAGCGGCTCGCCCTGCCCCGCGGGAGCTACCACGCCCTCCACCTGGGCTGGCGGCCAGATCCGCAGCCCCTTGCCCTCGGCCCACAGGCCGTTCACCAGGGAGACATGGAAGCTGTCCAACTCCACGTGGGCGTGAAAGCGGTCCTGGAGCCCCTCGACAACGCGCGCGCGCAGGAAGGGCTCAGCCCGGTGCAGCACCAGCCCCACCACCCCGGCTGCCGCCGCCAGCGCCGCCAGTACTGCGCCCGCAACCCACCAAAGCCACCGTCGCCTGCGAGGATTTGTTGCCCTTATGTCGGCCAAACCAGCCTCCCGATTGGCTCCCATTGTCGCAGAACGACGCCGGTTTTCCTCAACGCGTCCATCCGGTATTTGGCAGCCTCATTGCCTCTGCGCGTCGGTCGCTTCCAGAAAGACAAGTTCCGAACTCAGCGGCTCCCCTAAATGAACCACCAGGCCCGATCCCATCAGCTCCCTGCCCGTCGCCACGCGATCTTGAGCGCTGCCGTCCTGAAAATGCAGCCGATATCGCTTTTCAGCTTCCAGTCCGGACAGAATAAAACGATGTTCCGCCTCGTCAGCAATCGAACCGCGGAAAGCGAAAAGCACGCCCAGTCCGCGCGCCGGGTCCACATACTCCGTTCCATCCCAATGCACTCCGTCGGGTCGATCGGAGACATGGTAGAGCCGGGCATCGCGGATCAGGGGCCGCAGCCGCTGCTTGTAGAGCACGAAGGCTTGCCGCGCAGCCTCGTGCTGCTCCGGGGTCCAGGCGGTGGTGTCCATCATGACCGTCATCCAGCCCATCATGCCGCTGCGCAGCATGTAGAGAAAGTTCCCTGGCGTGGGCGTGGGCCACTTTTCCACGTAGCTCTCCAGCATGGCAGCCGGCAACACATGGCTGGTGTCAAAGAAAGCGCGCCGGTTCGACAGTGGATCGTAGCTATCGGTAATGGAGAAGTAGTCTCCGTGCGCCGCCGAGCCAAAGTCCACCATCCTCCCGCCGTCATTGCAGATTTCAAACATCAGGCCGGGATGATCCTGGCGCAGGCGCTCGTAGATTTCGTAATAGGCGCGGACCGCGTGGTAACTTACATCCGTCGAGTTCGATGCCATGGGAAAGTCCCATCCGCTGTCGTGATTCAAGCGCAGGGTGCCGGGGAGGACCGGAGCGTGAGGATGATCGTCCCGCATGCAGGCCTCGGCCACCAGGTACCCATCGTGCTCCAGCATATCCAGGTGATAGTCCTCCACGATGCGTTTCACCTGGCGGGCGGCGTAATCGCGGACGGCGGGAACGCCCAGATCGGTGGTCTGGCCCTTGAACTCCTCCGGTTTCCACTCCGGAGGCAGGTCGGTAATCAGCCAGTCGCGCACCGCCGGATCGCGCACGTTCAGGGCGCCGGGCGTGGTGTCCAGCGCGGCCTGCGTCCAGTCCACCCAGATACCGAACAGCAAGCCCTGCCGGTGCGCCTCATCGGCAATGACCGCCAGCCCATGGGGAAATTTCCGCTCGTCGGGATACCAGTCGCCCACCCCGCGGAACCAGCCCGCATCCAGGTGAAACATTTCCAGCCCCAGCTCTTTTGACTCCGCAATCATGCGCAGCGCCAGCGGCTCGTCCACCTGCATTCCGCTGCCCCAGCTATTGTTCACCAGCAGCGGATAATGCGGGTTCTTCCACGTGAGGGGATTGCCCAGCACCGCGCGCACCCACGGCCGCAGCTGGTTTCCGGCGCCGTCCGTGCCGCCCGAGAAGGCTCCCAGAAACACGGTGGGCGTTTCAAAACTCGCGCCCGGCGAGAGCCTGGTACGAAACGGTCCCGGCTCCGGATCCAGCCCCAACCTGCTTTTCAGGCTGCCGCCGCTGCGCTCCAGCGTGATGCGCGTCCTTCCGCTGAATTCCAGGCCCGCGTACCAGCCCGCATGATCACTGGTTGTCGAGTAAATAATCTCGATGGGAATAATCTCGCGCCCCTCGCCCTGCACCGGATGTGCGTAGGTCGAGGATTTGCCGGTCCATCGATAACCTTCCCGCACCGCTTCCAGATGTGTGCCCTGCGCCGAAGGAGTATCCGCGCCTTTCTCCACGTAAAAGTGGTTCAACGCCGCATCTGGCGCTGTGCTCCAGTCCAGGCTGGACGAGTCCACCAGCGGCAGCCAAACCTCCTGTGGGCCCAGGTTTTCGATCGTGATCCGATGCTCGATGGGCCCGAAGGCAGCCCGCGCCTCCCACCGCCAGCTCAGGCGCAGGTGCGGCTCTGGGGTCTCGTACACAAACACGGCATGGTGGGCATCTGAGCTGCCCAACTCGGGCCTGTATTGCCAGGTCAGGGGAATCGTGGCGCCGTTCACCTCAACGGAAGCGGGCAGCGTTTCTTCCTGGCGGTTCAGCCATGGGGAACCGCGGAATCCCGCCAGGCTGATCAGATGGGGTGCACGGTCGCCGGCGCCAACTTCGATGCGCGTATCGGAAGTCTTGACCACCGCGGTAAGCTCGCGCGGCTTCTGTGCGTGCAAGCCGCAGGAGAGCGCCAAACCGGCGGCAACAATTGCACACAACAGGGCTCTGGTTCCAGCAAAGGCACAAAATGCAGGCATGACTCTTCCTATCGGACGACACAAGGATTGTAGCGTCCCAATCCAGGCTTCAGATCGAGGGTAGTTATAGGTCAGAAGAGCAGGGTTCCGCACAACTTTTCCAGGTCTCTGACCGCTTGAAGTTGTACAAACGATGGGTGCCCCAGGTCCCGGGGTCCCCAGCGACAGGTCTTCGTCGCTGGGGTGAGGATTCGATTTTGGGACCTGGGAAAGCACGAACCAGAGGAACGAACTTACGCTTCCAGAGGTCTGGCCTTTTGCCGTCTGCCGCAGCACCTATTCGGTCGCGTTCGCCCGCGGGTGCGCCGCCAGCCATTGGGCCACGCGCTCCTCAACCGCTTCCAGCTCATCGGCGGTAATCTTCTGGCCGATCATCTGGCGGTTGGCGGCATATTGCTCCTGCTTCGGCCCCTTCACATGGGCTGCCAAATCCAGCCAGTAATAAGCCTCCACGTAGTTCTGCGCCAGGCCCTGGCCGTACGAGTAGAGCACCCCAAGCGCACCCTGCGCGCCCGTGTCGCCCTGCTCGGCGGCCTTGCGATACCACGCCGTCGCCTGCGCCATGTCGCGTGGAAACCCCTTGCCCCCGTCCCGGTAGAGCGCGGCCAGATGGATCTCGCCGGCTAGGTTCGCCTGTTCGGCGGCCTTGAGATACCAGGCCGCGGCCTGCTTCAAATCCGGCGCAACCCCTTTGCCTGCCGCATAGCTCTCTCCAGCCAGCACTTCCGCCGCCGCGTCGCCCGCATTGGCCCTGGCCAGCAGGGCAGCGTCCACGTCCGTCGTCTGTGCCGCAGCCGTCAGCAGCGCAACAGAAAAAATCGCAAGATTAACCAGTCGAGTGTGCCGGATCTTCATAAGTTGTTCGCCAATTACCCTGAACAATAGCAGATGCGCCGTCAATTCCGGCGTGTCAACGGCCCTGCATTCAGTCTAAAATTCCTATATATGACTGATCGCCTCTCTCTCACCCTTGCCCAGGCCGACCCGGAAGTTGCCGCAGCTCTCGCACATGAGACCCTCCGCCAGCACGAGGGGCTGGAGATGATTGCCAGCGAAAACTTTGTCTCCGAAGCAGTTCTGGAGGCGGCCGGCTCGATTTTCACCAACAAGTATGCCGAAGGTTACCCGGGCCGTCGCTACTATGGCGGCTGTGAGTATGCCGACGTGGTAGAGAACCTGGCCCGCGACCGCGCCAAGCAGATCTTCGGCGCCGAGCACGCCAACGTGCAGCCCCACTCCGGCTCGCAGGCCAATGCTTCGGCCTACGCGGCGGTCATTCAGGCGGGCGACACCATCCTGGGCCTCGACCTGGCCCACGGCGGCCACCTCACCCATGGGCACAGATTGAGCTTCTCCGGCAAGCTCTACCGGCCCACCTTCTATCACGTCCGCCGCGACACCGAGCTGATCGATTACGACGAGCTGGAAGAGATCGCGCTGCGCGAAAAGCCCAAGGTGATCATCGGCGGCGGCAGCGCCTATCCGCGCTTCTGGGATTTCGCCCGCATGCGCTCCATCGCCGACAAGGTGGGCGCGGTCTATATCTTCGACATGGCGCACATCGCCGGCTTGGTGGCGGGCGGCGTTCACCCCTCGCCCGTGCCCCACGCGCATATCACCACCACCACCACCCACAAGACCCTGCGCGGACCCCGTTCCGGCCTGATTCTCTGCGGCAAGGACCTGGCCGCGGCTATCGACAAGGCGGTCTTCCCCGGCCAGCAGGGCGGCCCTCTGGTGCACATCGTCGCTGCCAAGGCGGTGGCCTTTGGTGAAGCGCTTCGTCCGGAATTCAAGACCTATGCCGCGCAGATTGTTGCCAACGCCAAAGTACTGGCTGCCACCCTGGAGGATGCCGGTTTCCGCATCATCTCCGGCGGCACGGACAACCACCTCATGCTGGTCGACGTATTCCAGAAGGGCATTCTTGGTTCCGAAGCCGAGCTGGCGCTGGGCAAGGCCGGCATCACGGTGAACAAGAACTCCATTCCCTACGACACCAATCCGCCGCTCAAGCCCTCTGGCATCCGCATCGGCACCCCGGCCCTCACCACCCGCGGCATGAAGGAGCCCGAGATGCGCCTGATCGGAGCCTGGATCACCAAGGCCCTGGAAGTGCGCAACGACGATGCGGCTCTCGAACACATTCGCCGCGAAGTGGCGGAGTTGGCCAATCACTTTCCGCTCTACGCCTGGTTGCGCGCGCCTCAGCCGGTGGGTGCATAACAGAGCCCGCCTGTCCCTGCGGATTCATTGAAACGCAACTTGCCTCCCTGGGCCGGGTTGGATGTACTGTAGTTACGATGATCTCTCCGGGGCAGAAAGCAGTCCAGACAACCTGCCGCCTCGGAGGGCATCTAGGAGGATACGATGCGCCTAACCAAGATTGCATTGATCGCTTTGCTTGTGGCCTCCATGCCGGCTTTTGCTCAACGCGCGGAGCGCCCCCAGGCCGCGCCTTCACGCGGACCCGCTGAGTTTCACGGCACGCCCCATCTGCCGGAAAAGAATCGCAACTACCAGGACAAGCCCGGCCATCCCAACGCCCCCCACGTGGACAAGAACAACAAGTGGGTGGGCCACGACACCGGCCCCAATGACGCCCGCTATCATCAGGACCTCCCCTTTGAGCACGGCCGCTTTACCGGCGGCTTTGGCCGCGGCCATGTATGGCGTATCGCCGGCGGTGGGCCCGGGCGCTTCTGGTTCAACAACTGGTACTGGAGCGTGGCCGCGGCGGATATGGCTTTCTGCGACGGCTGGTTGTGGGACTCCGACAGCATCGTGATCTACGAGGATCCGGACCACATCGGCTGGTACCTTGCCTACAACATGCGACTGGGAACCTACGTCCACGTGATGTATCTGGGACCGCAATAAGTCAGCTCAGCCCAAGCAAAATTCAAACCATCCACAAAGGGACAGGCCGCCCGGCCTGTCCCTTTTTACTGTTCTTCGCGTCTTCCATCCATTCAAATTGATCCAGCCCAAAGGATTGCATTACCCAGGAATTGTCAACCGGAGCAGCCCGACTTGCTGCGACGAGTTACGGCGGGGATGATCCGCCGCCAACTCGCTAACTCGCTATTTCCGCGAAGCGGAAGCTAACCCGTTGATTTTGTTCATAAAAACTCTCTGTTCAACCTTTCTGTTCCGTGTTAGCCACATCGGGCCGAATCCATAAAATGTACAGCCCTTCCCGCCAAACGATAAGATAACCAGTTCATCTGGAGCAGCCCCCAGTGCGCGATGAAATGCCGCCCCAGCTCCAGAAATCAATCTCTTGTCGACGAGGTTCCGCAATGAAGTTTCTCGCTGTTCGCCAGCTTGCGGCTGCGCTCTGCATCTCACTTTGCGCCGGCTCCTGCGCAGCAGCCGCGCCCGTTCCCGCGCCCATCGTCCTTACCGGCGCAGACCGTCGCCCGGCCACCTCGCTCGATGGCGAATGGGGCTCCATCGTCGATCCTTACTTCTCCGGTCTCTTCAGCTTTCATCACCAGGAAAAATCCAATGGCTGGTTTCTCAACCAGAAGGCCAAGCCCGGCGATACGTCTCCCATCGAGTACGACTTCTCCAAGGCTCCCAGGCTGAAAGTGCCCGCCGACTGGAACACGCAGCGCGAGTCGCTCCTTTTCTATGAAGGGCCTATCTGGTACGAGCGCGACTTCACTTATCAGCCCAAAGAGCACACCCGCATCTTCCTCCATATAGGTGCCGCCAACTATCGCTCCTGGCTTTGGGTCAATGGCCTGAAGGTCTGCGAGCACGAAGGCGGTTACACCAGCTTCAATTGCGATGTAACCACCGCCGTTCGAGCGGGCTCTAACTTTGTCGTCGCCGCGGTGGATAACACCCGCCGCGAGGACGGTGTTCCCACCCTTGAAACCGATTGGTGGAACTACGGCGGACTGACGCGCTCGGTCTCGCTTATCGAGGTTCCCGAAGCTTTCATCGATCAGTACGACGTCCACCTGAGCCGCGCCGCAGGCTCCGTCATCGAAGGCTGGGTGCATGTTACCGGCGGTCAGCCCGGCGCCACGGTGGAGGTGCAGATTCCCGAGTTAGACGCCAGGACAACGGCGTCATTGGACAGTGACGGCCGCGCCGCAATCAGCGTTGCAGTGAACGGCCTGGAGCGCTGGTCGCCCGAAACTCCCAAGCTCTACAAAGTGATCCTGCGCGCCGGCCAGGATTCAATCGAAGAAAAAATCGGCTTCCGCACCATTGAAACGCGCGGAACCGAAATCCTGTTGAACGGCAAACCTGTCTTCCTGCGTGGCGTCGCCGTTCATGCCGAGGCCCCTTATCGCACCGGCCGCGCCAACACCGATAAGGATGCCGAGACGCTGCTGGGCTGGGCCAAAGAGTTGGGTTGCAACTTTGTCCGCCTCGCGCACTATCCCCACGATGAAACCATGCTCCGCGCGGCTGACCGCATGGGCGTGCTGGTCTGGTCGGAGAACCCGGTCTATTGGGCTTTGCAATTCGACAACCCCAAGGTACTCTCCAAGGCCGAGCAGCAGTTGGACGAAGAAATAGGAACTTCGCGTAATCATGCAGCCATCATCCTGTGGTCCATGGCCAATGAAACGCCGAACAACGAGGCGCGTACGCAATTCATTGCAACCCTGGCCGCTCGTGCCCGCGCGCTCGATCCCTCGCGGCTCATTACCGCCGCGTTGCTGGTGCGCGGCGAAGGCCACACCAAGATCGTCGACGATGCGCTGGGCAAGGCTCTCGACGTCATCGGCGTGAACGAATATATAGGTTGGTACGAGCAGCATCCTGAGACTGCCGACGTTACCGACTGGCGCATTGACTATCAAAAGCCGCTCATCGTCAGCGAATTCGGCGGCGGCGCCAAGGCCGGACTTCACGGCGGCGACAACGACCGCTGGACCGAGGAATATCAGGCCAATATCTATCGCCATCAGTTCGGCATGTTAAACCGGATTCCGCAACTTAGAGGCATGAGCCCATGGGTGCTGATGGATTTCCGCTCGCCCAACAGGCCTCTGGCCGGCATTCAGGATGAATTCAACCGCAAGGGACTTATCTCCGAACAGGGCCAGAAAAAGCAGGCTTTCTTTGTACTTCAGAAGGCCTACAAAGAGAAGACCGTGGGCCGGCCGGAATGAAATGACCAAAAATCTATCTGTGTAAGTTGAGTCGATTGCCTCACGGACTGTGCAAACGTGGATTTTTAAGTTATGATTTTACTTATGGCTATTGATTCAATTCTTGCACAAATCGACGAAGAAATTGCAAAACTGAAGCAGGTTCGCGCACTGTTGGCTACCACCGGTAAAGTTGCCACCAAGCTGGCCGAGCGCAAAACCAAAGAGGCTCCCGTAAAGGCTGCCAAGGCTGCCAAGACGAAGAAGCACCGCGTACTGAGCCCCGAAGCGCGCAAGCGGATTGCCGATGCGCAGCGCAAGCGCTGGGCCGCCCAGAAGGCCAAAGCTTAACCAGAAATCCAGTACAGATTCTTGTCCTGTTCCTCGACGTAAGAGACCGCCGTCTCAACGGCGGTTCGCGTCAAGGAATAATCGCCTCTCTCTCGACACCGCAGGTTCAGCTCCGAAAGCGGCGGTAAAGAGATGGAGTGGCCCTCCCGTCCAGTCAATGGGCCGGAGGAAGCTTGAAGTGTTTCTCCTCAACAAGAGTGGAGAACTTCAAGGTCGCTCCTGCGGTGGAGCTTATCTTCTCGTCTGACTTTATCTCGGGAAATATTGCCCCTGGGCACCAAGCATCTTGAGCCGCCCGGCTCGAAGCAGATGAGCCCTATCGGTCCTGCCTGAAATCACTCATCACTTCGTTTCATGCCGGTTTCTTACCAGGTCTCCACGGCCAGCACGTTGGGCGGCCCGGAGTGTCCCTGGATGACCTGCGTTTCAATCACTGCTTCCATATTCATCTGCTCCCAATTGGACGGGAGCCTGGCCAGCAACGAGTCGAGATAGACTGGGTTATACAGAATCTCCCCGGCGGCTTCGGTTCCTTCCTCCGAGATACCGGCGGCAATGATCACCGGCTGCCCGGTGGTGCTGTCGTGGAAACGGGCCACAATCGCGTAGTCGCGCGCCAGCTTCTCATAGGGCAGGTCCCAGGCCGTTGCCCAACTGGTCTGCTTCTGGCTCTTGCGGTCCACAATCAAGGCCACCCCATCCTTCGACTCGAATCCAAAGCGCAGCTTCTGCGTCACGCGCAGAGTCCAGATATTGTCGAAAGCGCCAATCAGCACATTGGGGCCCTCGCGCAACTCGGCAAAGCTCGCCGCCGATGCGGGAACAACACGAAACGCCTTGTGCCGCATCTCCAGCGCCGCCGCGGTCCGCGTCAATGTAATCACGTCGGCCAGCGCCAGGTGCCCGGAGTAGTGCAACCTTACATAGAGTTGCTCCGGCTGAGGGGTCTGCACAGGAACATCGTAGATATCGACCGATTTCGTATCGATGTCCCTGGCCGGTTCGCCAAGACAATAAGTCGCCGTGTTCGTGCCCTCCGTGATCGGCGCCCAAAAACGGTCGATCTTCGAGGGCTGTGGGGCACTCCGGAAATCGCGGTAACCTAACCCGACGCCAAGGCCAACCGCCCCGGCCAGCAGAACCGCCCCGCCAACCAGTATCTTCATCCGGCGCGAAGTGGCGCCAGCAGCCGCCGGCGCGGGCGGCGGAGCCGCGGCTTGATTCTCCGGCTCCGGCAGTGAAGCCAGCGCTGCCTCTTCTTGCCGTTCCGCCAGATGAAAGAGGGGGACATATGAGCCTACGGGCAGCTCGACGACCAATTCGCCCTTGTGCGCCGGGTCGTAATAGTACTGCGTCAGCCGCTTGCGCACTTCGCCGGCGGTGATGCGCACCACCGGATCGGCGTTGGCGTCATAACTGGGCGCCCGGCCAAAGACCTCGATCCCGATGCTTCGTTCCTTGAGCTCGGCGGCGCTGCCCAGCAGCGTCTGATCCACCACATGCGCCAGAAGCACGGGGTAGCGCTTGCTGTTGGCGAAGAGCGGATGGGCCAGCAGTCGCTCCAACTGCTCCCGGATTGCCGCCGCCTCCAGCCCGGAATTCGGCGCCAAAGCCATTCCCCACTCCTTCAATCCGTCGTATTTCTTCAAGACACGCCACACACACTATATCTATCGCGTGCCCCTGACGCACAATGCGCCAATCCCTCTGTTCGATTTTCTTTCAGAAACCCGGATTGCTGCCTTGGTCCGCTCCGCCGTCCAGCCCCCAGCGCATTTCGCCACGCCTGTTCAACCGCATTACGTATCATACGTCCAGCTAAAACGATTGTCTGAAGGGGATAAACCCCCATCAACACGCGCTCCTGGCAAGAATACGGCCAAATAGTACCCGAAAGAACCTATTGTAAAACGCTTTTCCTACATACATTCATAGGCGGTCCAGGAAGTGTGCTTGATGCAGTCCTCTATGCGGTGAAGCGATTCGCCCCAGCGAGCAACGCCAGACAGCCATTTTCTTGTGATTGCGGCTCCTCGCCCCTCAGGTTGGTTACTCCAGGACTTCGTCCGGATAGGCCTAACCGAGGGGCGCCTTTTTGTCGGACCATCGAAAAAGGGGGCGTCAGCCCGGGCCGTGCCCCAAAGCTGAACGCCCCCTCCATCTCCCGCCTTCAATTGTCCCTGAGCGCCACCATCGGATCGATGCGCGAGGCTCGCCGGGCCGGGATATAGCCGCTGACCACCGCCACTACAAGCAGTGCCACTGCCATTCCGGCAAAGGCTTCCGGATCCCACGGTGAGGTGGCAAAGAGCAGCGACGCAATCAGCCGCGCCACCAGAAGAGAAGCCACTGTCCCCACTACCAGCCCGGCCACCGCCAGCCGCAGCGTCTTCGCAAGCACGTCGCGCTGCACCCGGCCCGTTGAAGAGCCCAGCGCCATCCGGATCCCGATCTCCTGGGTCCGCTGCGTCACCGAGTAAGAGATCACGCCATAAATCCCCAGCGCCGCCAGCAGCAGGCCCAGCCCGGCAAACGCGCTCACCAGCATCATGAAGAATCTCCGCGGCGAACTGGCATGATCCACCAGCATCTGGATGGGACGAAACTCGTTCGCAGGCTGCGCCGGATTGATCTCGCGCAGAACCCGCATCACGCCGGAAGCCAGTGCGGCCGGCGGCAGCTTGGTCCGCACCACCAGGTTCGCTCCCACCGGTCCAAATTGCGGCGCGGTTGCCGACAGGTACATTTGCCAGCCCGCTTCAGTCTCCGCGTTGGTCTCGTGCACATCGGCCACCACCCCGATCACCCGAGCCTCGGTGAGATTGATCTCCCCGATGCGGCCCACCGGGTCCTCGCCGGGCCACAAATGCCGGGCAATGGTCTCGTTGATCACCACCACCGGCTGCGTCTGGTCGTTATCGTCCCAGCGGATATCGCGGCCCTTCACCAGCCGCATCCCAATGGATTTCAGGTAACCCGGCGAAACCATGTAGACAAACGTACCCGGCAGCTCGCCTTTGCGATAGGTGTGGCCTTTTGCTGAAATCCCCCAGCTGCGATTCACGCTCATGGGCAGATTGTCTGAAATCCCCGCGCTTTCTACGCCCGGAATCTGGTCCACCCGCTGAATCACCTGCTGCCAGATCGCCCCGCGTTTTACCGCGTTGCCGCCATCGTCGTACGCAACGCTGATAGCCGCTGAATGGCTCGGTTCAAATCCAAGGTCCACATCCAGAACATGCAGAAAACTCCGCAGCAAGAGGCCAGCGCCCACCAGCAGCACGCAGGCCAGCGCAACCTCCGACACCACCAGCACGGCCCGCAGCCGCTCGTGGCTTCTGCCATCGCTTGCGCCGCGTCCGCCGTCCTTCAGCGCCGCTTGCAAGTCTCCCCGGCCCATCCGCAGTCCGGGAGCCAACCCGAACAGGATGGAGGTCGTCACAGCGATCAGCAGGGTCCAGCCCAGCGCCGCTCCATCGATCCGCAGGCTTCCCAGTAGCGGCAGCGCAATCGACCCCTGGTGCGCCAGCCAGGCGACGATGGCAAACGCCATTCCCAGCCCCAGAATTGCGCCCGCTCCGGACAGCACCACGCTCTCGGTCAGTAGTTGCCGCACAATCCGGCCTCGCCCCGCGCCCAATGCCGTCCGCAGCGCAAATTCCTTGCCCCGCGCCGCAGCCCGCGCCAGCAGCAGGTTCGAAAGGTTCACGCACACAATCAGCAGGATCATTCCCACCGCGCACCACAGCACAATCAACGACCGTCGCAGCTTGCCGCTCACATAGTCTTTCAGCCCCGTCAGATTGGCGGTGTAGTCGCCGCCCCACTCCGGATGCTTCCAGTTGAAATGCAGCTTGGGGAAGAGCGAGTCGGCTTCTGTTTGTGCCTGACCCAGCGTGACGCCCGGCTTTAAACGTCCCACCAGTGCGATGGTGTTGCCCCAGTCCTCCATGTCGGAAAAGATGGCTGGCCCAAAGAAGTCAACCTTTGCGCCGGGCGAGAACACGGAACCGAAATCGAATGTATTGGGCAGAACGCCCACCACCGTAACCTGCTGGCCGTCAATGTCCATCGTCTGGCCCACGATCCCAGGGTTGCCGCCGAACTGGCGCTTCCAGAACGGATAGCTGAGCATGGCCACCGGACGGCTATTCTTCAGCGTTTCTTCGGTGCTGAAATTGCGTCCGAGGATCGGCGCGACGCCCAGCGTGGGAAAGAAATTCCCGGCCACCATAAGCCCCGTCACTGGTTGCGGCTGTCCGTTGCCCATCAGCTTGTTGTTGTCCGGTCCTGAAAAGGCAAAGTACCCGGTGACCTGCTGGAACGACCGGTTCTTCGCCTGAAATTCCTGCATCGCATCGGTCGAGTAGGTCATGCTCGATTCCCCGCCCTTGGGGTCTCTCTCCAGGATGCGCACCAGTTGTTCCGAGCCCGGGAAGGGCAATGGCCGCAGCAGCAGCGTATTCACCACGCTGAAGACGGCAATGTTGGCCCCGATGCCCAATGCCAGAATCAGAATGGCGACGGTGGTGAATCCGCGGTCGCGCGCCAGCGTGCGCAGCGCGTACTTCAAGTCCTGCAACAGAATGTCCAGCGTCATCAGTCCCCGCGCCTCCCGTTGTTGTTCCTTTGCCTGAACCATCCCACCGAAGCTGACCAGCGCCAGTCGCCGCGCTTCCTCGGGAGCCAGCCCACGCTCCAGGTTCTCCTCGATGGCGAACTCCAGGTGTGCGGCCAGCTCGGCCTCCAGCTCCGCGTCCAGAGCCGGCTTGTTCCAGAAGGCGCGCACGCGCTCCCGGCCGCGGCGAAGCAGGCTCATGCCGCACCTTCTTCCTGGCCCGCATCCGGGCTCATGGCTAGCACCTTGTCCATCACCCCGGTCAGCCGCGCCCAGTAGCGCGCGTCTTCGGCGAGCTGTTCGCGCCCCTCCTCGGTGATCGCATAAAACTTGGCCTTGCGATTGTTGTCGGAGACGCCCCAGTTCGACTCGATCCACCCGCGCTGCTCCAGCCGCACCAGCGAGGCGTAGATGGTGCCCTGGTTCAGCAGCACTTCATTGCCACTCACCTGCTCGATGCGCCGTGCAATCCCGTACCCGTGCTGCGCGCCCATGGCCGCCAGCGTTTGCAAAACCATCAAATCCAGCGTTCCCTGCAAAAGATCGAGCTTCCCCATGCGTGCATTCTCTCCTGTGGCGTTACCACACAAGAATGCCACAAAATCCTGTGGCATTGCCACAGGAAAACTGAAGGGCAGACGGAATCGATCCAGGAACCCCCTCGCCGGGAATGAGGTACCATGCCTGTACACATGTCTGCTCCACTCTCAATTCCGCCTACTGCTTCCCTCAACGGCTCTGTCCTGGTGCTGATCCAGTTTGCCGTGTGCGAAGAACTCAAGCTGGATCTGCTGCAGCAGACCATCAACGCGCGCACCGTGCAGTTGCCGGGCTTGAAGCACTCAGTCCCGTCCTACGTTCGCTACCAAAGGCCGCCGGTCATCGAGCCCCTGGAACCTTTTTTCCTTGAAGGCGGCGAACGCCTCGAAGGAGAGATCAAGTATTACGACTACGGCGTAGTCAGCGTCGTCTTCCAGTTGCCCTTCTCGGGCGATTGGGAGAGCCTGGTCCATCTGGCCAGCCGTTGGGTGTGGGACATCGATTTTGCCTCCCGCGCCGAACCCATCGTGCGCCAGAAACTGGAGCGGGCGGCCTCAGCCATGGTCAAGCCTTTCTCCCACTGGCTCAGCGAGGACTACTTCATCTTCCACGTGCAGGAAGCCGCCGGAAACCCTTCAGCCGCCGATCTGATTCGCGACCACGGAGCGAAAATCGCCCAGGTCGTTCGCGGCGATCGCCTTCTCTTGTCCCAGGGAGAGTGCGCCGAAGTCCTCAATGGGCAGATCTCCTACTATGCAAACGATCTCGCGGTGATTGGCTGGAACGCTGCATTCCTGTACGACAGCAAGGCGGGAGCCGAGACCGCGATTCAGCTTCTGGAATACGCCAACTCCCAGCTGCTGGAATTCCGCCATTACGATGAACTGCTCTCGGGCATTCTGGACGGCGTCTACGATTCCCTGGAGCAGAAGACAGGAATGCTGGCGCGTTGGCGCCTCGCTAGGTCGGCCGCCAGCCTGCACACTGTCTTGCTCGACATTGGGGAATTGACCGAACACGCCGACAACGCCATCAAGTTTCTCAGCGACATGTTCGCCGCCCGGCTCTATAGGATGGCCGCGGCCAGGGTCGGCGTTCCCGATTACAAGAACCTGGTCGCCCAGAAGCTGAAAACCGCCGAAGATCTTTACCACTTTATGGTCGACCAGTTCAACCAGGGCCGCGCCTTCTTCCTGGAAGTTACAGTGGTCCTGATCCTGCTGATTGAGCTCGTCTATCTCTTCCGCGGCCAGCCATCCTAATGAGCTTCGTCTCAATCGAGGAGTAACGCCGGCCTCCCGGCCGGCTGTAGCGTGGACCTCCCGGTCCACGCTCTTTGCCCCCAACAGGAGCGCCGCCCCGGTATCCTGAGTCTGAAGTTCGCATCAAAAACACACTGTCATCCTGAGCGGAGATTGGCGCGCATTTTGCGCCAATCGCAGCCGAAGGACCCGCGGTTGCTTTTAAAGGAATCTCTGACTCACTGCCCTAACTGATTCCCGCCATCACCAGCATCCGCGGCTCGGTCATTTCGTTGATCGCTGACCGGATGCCCTCGCGGCCCACCCCGGAATCCTTCACGCCTCCGAAGGGCATCGGGTCCAGGCGCCAGCTCGGCGTATCGCCCACGATCAGCGCGCCAACCTCCAGCTCGCGGTACGCGGTCAGGATGCGGCCCGCATCGCGGGTCAGCAACCCGGCCTGCAATCCGTATTTCGAGTGATTGGCGTCGGCCAGAGCCTGTTCGAAGTCCTCGTACGGCTCAATCGTCAACACCGGCCCGAAAACCTCCTCGTCGCGTATTTTCATTCCCGGCTTGGTTCCGGTCAGGATCGCCGGGGTAATCACCGAGCCGTTGCGCTCGCCGCCGGCCACCAGCTTGGCCCCGCCCTCCACTGCCTCCCTGATCCACGCCCCCACGCGCTCGGCCTCCGCCGGCCGGATCATCGGACCCACCTCGGTGACCTCGATGGTGGGGTCGCCCGTCGCCATTTTGGCGGTGACTTCCACCACCTTCCACAGGTAGGTCTGGAAGATGCTGCGCTCCACAAAAACCCTTTGCAGGCTCACGCAGGACTGTCCCGCGAAGCCGAAGGCGGAGTGCGCCGAGCGCAGGGCGGCTTCGTCCAGATCGGGCCAGTCGCCGTGGACGATCAGCGGCGCGTTGCCGCCCAGTTCCAGCAGCACGCGCTTGCGGCCGGAGTGGATCTTCAGTTCCCATCCCACCTTGGCCGAGCCCGTAAAGCTCACCAGCTTGATGCGGTCTTCCTTCTCGGCCAGCCACGCAGTGTCGGCATTGGAGAGCGGCAGTACGGCCAGCGCCTCCTGGGGCCACCCGGCCTTCAGAACCACTTCGCCCAGCGCCAGCGCCGTAAAGGGGGTTTGCGGCGCCGGTTTCAGAAGCACCGGGCACCCGGCCGCGATGGCGGGCGCCAGCTTGTGCGCCACCAGGTTCAGGGGAAAGTTGAAGGGCGTAATGGCCAGCACCGGTCCCACCGGAAAACGCTGCACCAGCCCCCACCGGCCCTCGTTGCCCTCGGTCAGGTCCAGCGGAATGCTCTCGCCGCCCAGCCGCTCCGCCTCTTCGGCGGCGGTCTTGAAGGTCAGCACCGCGCGGTCCACCTCGGCGCGCGCCATGCGCAGAGGCTTGCCGGCTTCGGCCACAATCAGTTGCGCAAACCGCTCCTTCTGCTCGATCAGTGCGGCGGCCACGTCCTCCAGAATCTCGCGCCGCTTCCAGCGCGGCAGCGCACGGGTACGACGCAGGCTGGCCACGGCATGGTTCACGGCCTGGCGCGCGTCGGCGCGGGTGGCCATGGTCGCCCGTCCCACCAGCCCCTGGTCCCACGGAGAGCGCACTTCCAGCGCTTCGCCCTCGCTCCACTCCTTGCCGCACAACAGAAATCCCGTTTGTGTTCCCGGCCGCATCTTCATGGCTTTTGCGCTCCTTCAAATCCCTGCCCTAGATGGTACAAGCACCGGGCGCCCTCGGAACATGGCAGCGTAAAGACAGCTTCGGCGGCGATTCAAAGTGAAACGCCGCCGAAGTTTTCCCCTTGAGTGGGTTTCCAGATCTCCTCACACCCGCAAAACGTACCGGAAGCGCATGTCCTCGCCGTTCCACATGATGTAATTGGTGCCCCAGGCGTTGTTGAAGAGGCAGGAGTGGACTCCCACGCTCAGGTCCGGTTGCACGTTGCTGAAGCCGATCGGTGTCCTGTCGCCCAGGGCCACCACCGGCGCGTCCACAGTTTCCACCGCAAAGCGGTGCGTCGCCTCCCGGTATTCAAATCCCTTGCCCAGGGCGTGCATGTGGCGGCCGCCCGAGACGGCCACGTCGAAGGGCGAAACCGCCTCGCCGGTCTTGTCCAAGCTCCAACCCTTCTGGTCCGCAGCAATCGGGTTGAAGGTTAGCCACAGAGCCTCGGGCATCCGAGTCGCCGGTTTCTGGAACCAGCTCAGGTTCAGGCGAATCACCGGCTCGCCCTTGGGGAGCACCATCTCGATGAAGATCTTGCGCGGGAAGGAAGCGCGGCCGGATTGGAAGGCCTCTTCGTCCACGAATTGCGGTCGAATCAGGATGCGATGCGCCTCGGCGGTCTCTTCCACCTGCACCGTAGCCACTCCCGGCTCCCAAATCTTGCTCACCGCCCCGAACCGCTCGATGTTTGGCTTGCCAAAGTCCTTGAAGGCCCAGTCTTCCTTGGTGGTCAGATAGTTGCCAATGTATTTGTCATAGTCCTGTTTGGAGAGTGTCTGGTAAGCCACCAGCGCAATGGGGTTGCTTTGGCTGGCCCATTCGCGGCCTGTCTTCTTGTTGCGCAGCCGCGCAATGGCCCCGGTCTTCGCGTCGATTCCCACCGTGAAGTGTGCGGTCTCGATCGCCTCTCCGGCACCATGTTCCTTGGCGCCGCTCCCAGGCTTCGGTTCCGACGGGCTCAGGCCCAGAATCGCCCGCCCGGCCTCTTCGCGCATGTTTGCCGGCAGCGTCGCCACGCCGTCCAGCAGGTCCTGGCGCTTTTCCGCCCAACTGAACTGCACCACCTCGTAGTTCTTCGTATTCAGCATTCGGCCCAGGTCGGCGGGTTTCAGGTTGTCGAAGTCCAGCCAGGTTTTGGTGTCCGTACCCCAGGTGTGCTCCACCTCCAGCAGCAGGTGGCGCAGCAAGGCCAGGTCGGTCGCGTCTCCCACCTGGAAGGCTCCCGCCGCAATCCAACTGTCGCGCAGCCGCGCCACTTCCCGATAGCGCGCAACCTTCAGCGGGTCGCTGGGAACGCCGTAAATCCACGTGTCCCCAATCTCCTCGGTCACCACCGGCAGCCGGTCGCGATAAGGAGCGATGGCCTTGGCCATATCCGACAGGTTGCAGGCGGTGATTTCCGCCTTGGGAAAGCGCGTGGCCAGTTCGGCGTAGATGGCCGAAATCTCCGCCGCCGTGTGCGGGCCGCTGTTGTCGTTGCGCACGCGCGTCACCAGCGCCAGGTCGGAGCCCGGCACGTGCGCAATTCCGCTATAGTCCCAGTGATACATCACCGGCAAACTCGCGCCCGTCGGCGATTTCCAGAGGAAGATCGGCGGCAGCACGGCCACCGTCGATCCGCCATTGACCCCAATCTCGAAAAAGCCGATCCCATGTTTTTCGAGCGGCGCAATCAGTCCGCGCGTGTGCCCCGGAACGTCAGTCATCTTGGCGCCGATGGTGGTCACGCCGAAGCGCTTGTCCAGAGATTTTGAAATAGCCAGGCTGCCCTCGATCATCGACGGGCTCAGCATCTCGCTCTGCCAGGTAAAGGGCAGCGCGTGCCAGGCAATGTCGCCCCGCGCAATGGCCTGTTCCATGGCCTTCCGTTGCGCGGGTTTGGCCTGTTCCAGATACTCGTAGAGCAGCCACGAGCCCGTGGTCCACACATAGCGCCGCTTGCCCGCGGCGTTCTCGGTGCGCGCAATCTCGATGGCGTTGGGAAAATACTCGGTGAAGTATTTATGCACCACCGCGGCTTGCGTATCGATGAAGCCCGCGTCAAAGTGGCACTTGAACATGATCATCACGCGTTTGACTGAGGGGTCCGGCTGCGCCTCTTCGGCGCGCAGAGAAAGCGGAAAACCGGAGGGCAGCAGCAGGCCGGCTCCGGCAACGGTCATGGTCTTCACAAAATCGCGGCGTTTCATCGATGAATATCCTTCTCAATCGGAATCGCTCGCAGTCTACCACTCTCATCAAAGCTCCGGCCAAGCCGGCGCTTTGAACACCGCGCAGCAGGCGAGGCGAACGTCCACCTTCCATGGGACCAAAAAGCGCATCTGAGCAACTATAGACATCCAGGCGTGTTTCAGAACATATACGCTGGCACAACCTCAGAAATGAAGGAGAAAGTGAACCATGAAAATTAGGCGATTTGCAGTCCCCGCACTTGCGATTTTCCTCGGCGCCACAGGTTTGGCCACGGCCAGGGCAAACGGCGTGCCGCAGGGACCCCCGCCCCCCGGATACAGCCAGAGTCCTGAGCCGTGGGCGCAGCCTCCTCAGGAGTTCCGCGAAATCGAGCGCCACGGGTTCCACGACGGAGTAGAGGCAGCGCGCGACGATTTCAACCACCGCCGTCAGCCGGATGTGAACCGTCACGATACGTATCGTCACCCGGAGGTTTCGCGCGCAGACCGGAGGCCGTTCCGCGATGCCTTCCGCCGCGGCTATGATCTCGCCATGTCCCACATGGCGGGCGGGCCAGGACCCCGCTAGAGCGGTTTGAGCAGGACGGACTTGAAAAGGCCGTTGTGCATCATGCGATAAACTCGTCCCATGATTCACGACGGCCGCAGTCCAAAACTCCCCTTCGATCGCGCCCAGGCCCTGGCACATCTTCGCGCGAGCGATGCCAAACTGGCCGCACTTATCGACCGCGCCGGCGATTTCACCCTGCGTCTCGATCCCGCTCCTTCGCCCTTCGAGTCGCTGCTTGAGTCCATCCTCTATCAGCAGTTGCACGGCAAGGCCGCGGCCACCATCCACCGCCGCGTCCGCGAGTATTTCGGCGGCGACCCCGCGCCCCAGCTTCTCCTCGACACCCCCGACGATCCGCTCCGCGCCGCCGGCGTCTCCGGCAACAAGATCAAGGCCCTGCGCGACCTGGCCGCCCGCACCCTCGACGGAACCGTCCCCACCCACGCCGCCATCCGCAAAATGACCGATGAGGAAATCGTCGAGCGGCTCACCCTGGTCCGCGGCATCGGCCCGTGGACGGTGGAAATGTTCTTGATCTTCCGCATGGGACGGCCCGATGTGCTGCCAGTGACCGACTACGGCGTGCGCAAGGGTTTCGCCCTCACCTTCCAGCGCCTGCCCAAATCCCGGCCCCTGGAAGCCGCCGACCTGCCCAAGCCCGAAATCATGTTCAAAAGGGGAAAACGCTGGGCCCCGTTCCGTTCTGTAGCCAGTTGGTACTTGTGGAGGGCCTGCGATTTGGCAAAAGACAAAGCCCCCGCAGGGCGGTCAAGCCTACAATAAATAGGGTAGGACGGACTCCGGGTGAATTTCGCCTGTCACCCGGCATTGCGCAACCCAGCTTCGAGATCGGGAACTTAGATGGCCCCCAGTAAGCACTTTGTCTGCATTCACGGTCATTTTTACCAGCCGCCACGCGAGAATCCGTGGCTGGAAACCGTTGAGACCCAGGACACTGCCGCACCCTATCACGACTGGAACGAGCGCGTCTGCGCCGAGTGCTACGCCACCAACGGCGCGGCCCGCATCGTCAACAAAGACAACAAGATTATCCGCATCGTCAACAACTACGCGCGCATCAGCTTCAACTTCGGCCCCACCCTGCTCAGCTGGCTGAAGGAAAACGCGCAGCGTACCTACCGCATGATTCTCGATGGCGAGCGCCGCAGCCGCCTCAGCTTCAAGGGCCACAGCTCCGCCATGGCCCAGGTCTACAACCACATCATTCTTCCCCTGGCCAACCGCCGCGACCGTCTCACCCAGATTCGCTGGGGCATTACCGACTACCAGTACACTTATGGCGAGCTGCCTGAGGGCATGTGGCTGGCTGAAACCGCCGCCGATAGCGAGTCTCTGGAACTCATGGCCGAGCTCGGCATCAAGTTCACCGTGCTGGCGCCGCACCAATGTAAACGCATTCGCTCGCTGAAAGAGCCTGGCGGCCAGCCCAATTGGTCCGATACTCCCGGCGCCTCGGTCGACACCACCCACCCCTACCTCGTCCGCTTCGAATCCGGCCTCTCCATCGCCGTCTTCTTTTACGACGGCCCCGCCTCGCGCGCCATCGCATTCGAGGGCCTGCTGAACTCCGGCGAAGCCTTTGCCTCGCGCCTGAAAGCCGGCTTCAAGGAGGGCGCACAGCCGCAACTGGTCCACGTCGCCACCGATGGCGAGTCCTACGGCCACCATCACCAACACGGGGAAATGGCGCTCTCCTATGCCCTTCGCCTGCTTGAAGAAGACAAGTCCGTCAAACTGACCAACTACGGCAGCTTCCTGGCGCAGTTTCCGCCCGAGTACGAAGCTGAAATTGTAGAAAATACCTCGTGGAGCTGCGTGCACGGCATTGAGCGCTGGCGCTCCAATTGCGGCTGCAATGGCGGCCACCCGGGCTGGAATCAGTCCTGGCGAGGCCCGCTCCGCCAGGCATTCGACCAGCTGCGCGACGCCGTGGCGCCCCTCACCGAGCGGGAAGGCTCCAAGTACTTCCACGATGTATGGGCCGCGCGCGACGGCTACATTCAGGTGATCCTCGACCGCGGCGAGGAATCGCAGGAGAGCTTCTTCAGCGCCTTCCAGAATCACGCGCTTACCGATGCGGAGCGTGTGCTCGCCCTGGAACTGATGGAACTGCAGCGCCACACCCAGCTCATGTACACCAGTTGCGGCTGGTTCTTCGACGACATCTCGGGCATTGAGACCGTGCAGGTCATCGCCTATGCCGCGCGCGTCCTGCAACTGGCCCAGGATTTGTTTGGCGAACTGGCCGAACCGCTGGAAGGCGCCTTGCTGGCGGGCCTGGCCGAGGCCCACTCCAACCTCGCTGCGGTCGGCGACGGCGCACGCATCTTCAAAGAGAAGATCCGCCCCATGCAGCTGGGCCTGGAGCAGGTGGCCGCGCACTACGCCATCAGCAGCATTTTTTCCTCTTTTGCCGAGGAGACCGAGCTCTTCTGTTACCGCGTTCTACGCCAGTCCCACGAGATTTTCACCTCCGGCCGCGGACGGCTGGCGCTGGGCCGCGCCCAGGTGGCCAGTTCCATCACCGGCCGGCAGCAGAGCTTCTCTTTTGCCGTTTTGCACTTCGGCGACCAGAACATTACCGCCGCCGTCAAAGCCTACCAGGACTCCGACAAGGCCGAGTTCGAAGCCTTTTCCGCCCAGGCCGCCGCGCAAGTCCAGCGCGCTCTCTTTCCTGAGGTGATTCGCCTGCTCGACCGCTACTACGGCCACGTGGACTACACCTTGACTTCGCTCTTCACCGACGAGCAGCGGCGCATCGTGCAACTGATTCTCAACTCCACCTTGTGGGACATCGAGTCCTCGCTCACCACTATCTACGAGGACCACGCCAGCCTGCTGCACTATCTTTCCCAGGCCGGCCTGCCCAAGCCGCCCGCGCTCACCCTGGCTGCGGGTTTCGCCATCAATGCCGGCCTGCGCCGCGCCATGGATGCCGATCCCATGGATGCGGCCTTGCTGCGCTCTTTCCTCTCCCTCGCCAAGGCCGACCAGGTGGCTCTGGAAACCGCAACGCTCTCCTACATCGCCGACCAGCGCATGAAGCGCGCCATGGTCGAGCTGCAAATGTCCTCCGGGTCCATGGAGATGTTGGACCGCGCGCTCGCCCTCGGTCGCACCCTGGTCGTGCTGCCCTTTGAGCTGAATCTCTGGCAGGCGCAGAACATCTGGTACGAAATTCTGCGCACCTCCAACTACGGCCTTACCGCGCTGGACCCGGAAGATCGCCCGCACTGGGACAAGAATTTCTTTGATCTGGGAGGCTGCCTGTCCATCGATTGCGCGGCCATTGGCGCACAAGACCCCACCGCCGCCACCACCGGAGACTAGCCAGCGATCAAGAAGCAACGCCGACCTCCCGGTCCACGCTGTCCGCTATACCACGTCAATAGGAGAATTTCCTCGAGTGTCCTGAGTCTGAAGTTCCCATCAAAAAACAAGCTGTCATCCTGAGCGAAGCGCAGCGGAGTCGAAGGACCCGCGGTTGCTTTTCGGGATGGAAAGTCGCAGATTGACCCCATGCCCTTCGGTCGCCCCAAGAAGAAACCCGAACCCCTCAACGAAGCCGGCCTCTTTGAATACGCTGTCCGGTCGCTGGGCCGGGCTATGCGCACCGAGTCCGATCTGCGCCGTCTGATGACCGCGCGCGTTGAGCCCGGCGAGCGGGGTGAGGCCATCATTGCAGCCGTCCTCCCGCGCCTCAAGGAATACGGCTACCTCAACGACGCCGCCTTTGCCGAGACCTACGCCCGCCTGCGCCAGGAGAACGAGAAGCTCGGTGAGCGCCGCGTCCGCCAGAGCCTGCAACAGAAGGGCGTCTCCACTGACCTGATCGACTCAACCCTCGACGCCCGCTACGGCCAGACCAACGAAGAGGCGCTGGCCCGCGAACACCTGGAGCGCAAGCGCATTCGCAAGCCGGAGAACGAAAAAGAGACGGCGCGGGTGATGCGGCGGCTGGTGACGGCGGGATTTTCGACCGGCGTGATTTACAAGATCCTGCGCCAGTGGGACGTGCCGGACGAGACCCTCGCGGCCCTCGAGAACCTGGACGAAGAGACGCACGAGGAGTGAGGTAGGCTGGAACCATGAGCGTCTTCGACGATAAGCGGACGGAACTGGAGCAGCACGAGTTCATGATGGGCGTGGAGCGGGGCAGGCTGGCGGTGGCGCTGGACCTGCTGACCGACGCGCTGATCCTGGTGGGCCAGCACGGGGTCTATTGCGTCTCCAGCCGCAACCCGAACCAGCCAGCGCTGGATTTGCAGGCGGTTCTGGGTGGGATGAACGGGGCCAAGGAGCTGATCCAGTCGGTGATGGAAGAGCTGCGTGCCGAGCGCGACGCCGAACGGAACGCGGGACCGGATGGGAAGAACTCCGCAGGGTGAAGGGGCGCCTGGCGACGATGCCGCGCCGAAGAAGTCCAAAGTACGGTATGCTGGTAATGCGCGCCCGTAGCTCAGCTGGATAGAGCGAACGCCTCCGGAGCGTTAGGTCGGGAGTTCGAATCTCTCCGGGCGCACCATACTTTCTTGTATATTTATATTTCCTCTTCGGTCTAATCCGTTTTCATCTTCACAATTTCGATCAAGTGAGGGAATATGGCAGACTGGAACACCTCCTACAACTGGATGATGGACAACGAGGACGCGGCTCGCGCTTTTGCGCAGGTTTCCGATCCCTGTCCGGCCGGCGTTGCCGGCCCCTGCTACGCCATCGGTGGCGTCAACTCGGGCGCATGGCCTGCGGAGTACGCGGCCATTGCGGCTGCCGATCAGAGTGACCGCCAGGCGCTGGTGCAGCAGTTTTACCAGAACCACTTCTGGAACAATTGGTACGCGGAGTTGAACTCCGACGAGGTCTGCAAGCGGGTCTTCGACTTTGCCGTCAACGGCGGCACGGGCGCCGCGGTGCGCTGCTTGCAGCGGGCCGTGAACGGCCTGGCCGCGCCGGGTACAGCACCGATTGCCGAAGACGGCGGGTGGGGCCCGGCCACGCTGGGTGCCACTAATGCGGCGGATCCGGTGGCCTTGGTGACTGCGTTTCAAGACGCCCGTGTGGCTTTTTATCAGTCGCTTGCCGCCGCCGATCCCAACAAGGCAAAATATCTGAACGGCTGGACCGCGCGGGCGCAAAAGTAGCTGACGCCGGCGGGTTCCGGTCCCCACTCACGGGACTGGGGCCCGTCCGCGGCGGTTAGACTGGAGAAGGGTCGCCCAAGCTATTTCTACGCGCCCCGGACAAGGCACAGATGCACTTCAGTTTTGCTGCTATCACTGCACGCCAGATTCTTTGGACACTTACGTTTGCCGCGCAACTGGTTCTCCTGGTGGTTCTGCTGGGGCGCGACCGCGTGCGCCGCTATCCGTGGTTCACCGCCTCCATCGCACTGTTTGCGCTGCGCCTGCTGACCGAGGTTTTGCTGGCCGGCCGGATGAAGGCGCTGCCCCTGCAGGAGATTTTCATTTCGCTGGCCGATATGGCGGCGATTGTGGGTCTGCTGGTGGTGGTGGAAATTGCGCGCCGGGCATTCGAGGGAATTCGCCCGCGACCTTTGATCCTGGGTTTGGCAGTGACGCTGACCGTGGCCGGGGTGGTGCTGGTGAAGTGGGGACCGTGGCCGGAGTGGTCGGATCTGGCCGACAGATCGGTGCTGGGCATTCTGCGCATGATGCAGTTGGTGGCGCAGAAGACCAATTTGCTGGTGGACCTGTTGACTGTGGAACTGGGCCTGGTGGTGGTGCTCTTTGGCAACCGCTTCAAGGCCGGCTGGAGCAGCCATACGCAGAAGATCGCCATTGGGCTTTCCACGGTCTCCATGGCCTGGCTGGCGGTGCAGGGAACGTGGCAATTTCTGGCGCAATCGGTGCATCCGCAGACCCAGCAGGAATACGAACGCATCATGGAACTGGGCGCCAAACTGGTGAACGCCAACAAGGTGGTTTACCTGGCCGCGCTGGTGTGGTGGATTGTTTGGTTGTGGTTGGACGAGCCGGGAACTGTGGCGGGCGAACCCCAGTTGGAAGCTGTCGAGACGGCGGAATTGAGCTCGGGGGGCGATGCTGCTGAAGGGGATGCGCTGTAGGTTTGTGACCGCAGTGGAAATATTTCTCGATCTGACGGCTGAATTGGCGGTGATAGCGCTGGCGGCGGGGACGCCGCCAGTACAGCCGGCCGGGAGGCCGGCGCTACAACCGCTTATCTAGATGTGGCAGCTTGCCTGGCCGCGCTTTTCCAGGTAGCGCTGGTGGTAGTCTTCGGCGCGCCAGAAGGTCTGCGCTGGCTCGACCCTGGTGGCGATGTGCTTGGGCGTGTAGCGCTTTTCCACGATGAACTGCTCGATTTTGGCCTTTGCCTGCGCTTCCTGTAGCGGGGAGTGGAAGAAGATGGCGGAGCGGTATTGCGTGCCCCAGTCCGGCCCCTGGCGGTTGACCGTGGTGGGATCGTGGAGTTCGAAGAAGGCGTCCAGTAGCTGCTCGTAGGTGACCTGGGCCGGGTCGAAATCCAGTTCGACCACCTCGGCGTGGCCGGTCTGATCCGTGCAGACGTCCTTGTAGGTTGGCCGCTCGAGCGAACCGCCCTCATAGCCGACGGCTGTTGCCGTTACACCGGGAATGGCCGCAAACGCCGCTTCCACCCCCCAAAAACACCCTGCTCCGAATGTGGCTTTTTCCAGACTCATACAAGTAAAGATGCGGATTCCTTTCATCCGGTGGCAGGTTTCAGAGAAAATTGCGGGTTGTTGAGAAGAACAAATGCGGCCTGGGGAGGTTTGTGGTATCCCAGGTGCTCAAGTGCGAGGCACCTGGGGCAACCATCTTCGATGGTTGGGCTCACTTCTTCTGGTTCCTGTGACACCCATGTTTTGTGGGTGTGGACACTACTAGTTGTGGTCACTGCTCCCGGCATCCGGGCCACCCGTGCGCGGCAACATTGGAGTTCCTCCCAGCGGCATGGCCATGACGGAGACCGATGTAGCCATAAAGGTTCCATCCTTGACGGCGCCTTCCACGCGCACCATGTCGCCCACCTGGACATCGGCCAGGGTGATGGGGTCGCGGCGCTTGCGGAAGGTGGTGTTTTCGTCGGCGACAAAAGCGTGGGCGGCGTTATCGACCGTGCCCAGCAAGGAAACCTTGGTCTCGTTGATGGCGGTCACTTTGCCCATCAGCCAGGTCTTGCCGTAGTTGGCCTGCATCTCGCGCATCTGCCGGGCGCGCTCGGGGTCAACCTGCATCACCATCACGGCGCCGACGGATTTGGCGGTTGCATCCACTTCGCCCATGGCCACCACAACGTCTCCCACCTTGATGTCGGTGGGCTTGAGCGTCTGCGGAGGATTGGCGGGCGCGGTGTCGGCTTCGCCGCGGGCGCGACGCTGGACCATTTGCTTGATGATGCGGGTGTTGGCGCTGAAGTGGACGATGTAGCTTTCGCCGGCATCGGTCTTGATGGTGTATTGGTCGGCGGCAACTTCAGTGACCGTTCCGGTCAGGCCGCGTCCGCCACCCATGCCGGGCCCGCCGCCCCATGGGCCCCGCGAACCGCGCTGCCCCTGCCCGGCGCCAGAACCCTGGGACGGGGATTGACCGGCAGCCGGAGCGGGACCCGCATCCTGGGCCCAGGCGGAAGCGGTCAGCGCGAGAATGAAGGCGATCGAGGACAACAGGCGAATCTTCATGACAGCTCCAGACGCATAACTTTTTGAGCAGGCGGCCCAAAGGCTACCCACAACAGCATAGACGGAGGAAGCGGGGGTGGAGACTACAGGGGGCACCGATCCGGGCGGACCAAGGTCTGTGGTAACCTAGGTGCCCAAATGCGAGGCACCTGGGGCACCCGTCTTCCGTGGTTGTATTTACTTCCCCTGAGGCCTGGGATCGAAGTGTTTTCATGCCGAAACTAAAAAGGGCGGCTGCCGTTGTGGCAGCCGCCCTTTTTAGTTTCGGCATGGGGTTAGTCGATCACGAAGGTGAACTGGGTTTGGCTGGTAATGGTGGATGTTACCGAGTCCGTTCCGGTCACGGTGATGGTGTAGGTTCCCTTGGGTGGATCGGAAGGAGTGGAGGAGCTGTTGCCGCCTCCGCAGGCTGAAACCGCCAGGCCCACAGCCAGCAGGGCAATCAGCCCGGCGATGGTGTGGAACTTCCGCGAAGACTTGCCCAGGAAACCGGCGAGGAGCAGTCCGCCCAAAGCCACCGTGAGCGGAACCGGGTTGGGCCCGTTGCTGGTGGCGGTTTTGACCCCGCCCATCCGGTGCAAGGCAGGGCCGATGTGCTTCTGCGCCGAGCTGGTCATGCAATCGGATGCGTTGGTGTCAAAGGTGAGTTGGGTTGTGACAGCGGCTGTCCCGGTGATCGCAACCGACCCGTCGCCGCTGCTGGTGGTGGTTGTGAAGTCATAGCAGAGATTCGTCAGTGCGCTGTCGTTCGAGCTGTCGAAGGTTAACATCACCGTGCCGGTGTAGCCATTGGAAGGGGTGACCGTGAGGGTTTCGGCGCCAGAATTGCCCCGGCTCACCGACAGGGTGCTGGGAGCTGCCGAAAGGGTGATTTTGCCCGGCGTAGTGGTTCCAGCGACATTCACGGACGCGCTGCCGGTGGAAGCGGCGTGGGTGGTGTCTCCCGCGTAATGCACGAGCACGGAGTGGGTGCCGGCCGAGGAGAAGGATGTGGTGAAGACGTAGGTTCCGTTCGAGGTCAGAGTCTCAGTGACCGCCGTGCCGCCGTCGACCGAGATGTCCACCGTCCCGGTGGGAGTGGTAGAGCCGGTATCAGAGGTAACCGAGATGGTGAAGTTGTCTGAAACGTTGATTAACGGTGCGGTGCTGGTTGGGGTGACGCTGGTGGATGTGCCGATCAGCGAAACGCCCGTGTTGTCTGCCCACGCTGTGACCAGGTTACCGAAATTGACGCTTCCGAGTCCGGTCGCCTCGTCATAGCCAGTGGTGGCAGAGAAGCCGGATTCGCCGCCGCTGGAGCAGTAGGTGGACCCTCCGGTGCAGGCATTGCTGCCGCTGGTGATGTCATGGAAGGCCGAGGCGTAGGTGGTGGAGTTGGAGGCCAGCTTGTAGAGCTCGGGATTGACGAGTCCCTGGCCGGAGGTATAGCCCGCCTTCTGGTTGAGGATGGCCACCATGCCGGCAAAGATGGGCGCCGCAAAGCTGGTGCCGCCGGCGATGGTCAGGTATTGGTCGTTGGTGTCGCGGAAGCCGTTCGAGCAGCTCCCGGTGATGCCGGTTGAGACGTCGCTGCTGCAGTAGAGGTAGCCGGGGTAGCTGGGCGAGGAGTAAAGGGACACGTCCGGCACATAGCGGACATTGCCGGAGGGAATTCCCGGGACGCCCGTTTGCCAGCTTGGCTTGGTGAAGAACACGCTGGCGCCACCGCCGCCGGCACCCAAACCGGGAGAGCTGGATGCTTCGGAGATGGTGTCGTCGTTCCATACGACCTCTGGGATGTACTGGAGTGCGGAACTGATCTCGTCGGCCGAAGAGCTTTGGGCCTCCCAGTAGCCGTCGCCGGCTTTGAGATAAGCCGAATTGGCCAGAGAGATTGCGGTGCCGCCCACGCCGGTGACGTAGGCGCTGCTGGCAGGGTAATTGACCGCCAGGGCTTCCTGTTGCGCGGTGGTCAGGTTGGAGTATCCGTAGCAGGATGTTGACCCGTTGTCGCCGGAGGCGGAAACGATGGTCTGTCCTTGGGCTGGCGCCTCGGCGAGGATCGAGTCCAGAGCGGCCGCATTGGCGCTGCCGAGATCCGTCTCGCAGTCCCCGTAGCTGGAACTGATGATGGTGCCAATCTGCTCGGTGACTGCATATTCCAGCGCGTCGAAGGCGCCATAGTTGGTGTTGCTGCCGGTGTAGACGAAGTCGATGGTTGCGCCCTTGGCGATGGCGCCCGACCACTCGTTATCCAGATCCGACTCCAGCTCATCGCCGGCGGCCGAGCCCCCAGGATTGATTTCAGAACTTCCTGTTCCCGGCATGAGCATCAGTGTGGGGTCTTTGACCGGGAGTCCGGCTGCGTTCTGGAAGTTCTCGATGTCGCTGGTTACAATGGCCGACTGGCCCACGATCACGATGGTCTGGCCCGAGCCGGTGTAGCCGGATGAAAAAGCGGGCAGAATGTTATAGGCCGTCTCGATGTCGCCGGGGGAAAAGTAAACAGTGCCTGTCTGGCTGGAGGTAAAACCGGGCCGGGCGCTCACATTTTTCCGCAAAATCACCTGGGATTTGGGGCGGAAGTCGCTGAGGTTGCGCACCGCGAGAACCACGGGCGCCATTGCCGCCGGAACGCTGAGCTCGGTAGAGGGAGCGAAGTGTTGGACGCCGGCGGCCTTGTAGTAGTGCATCTGGGTCGAGAAGGCCTGCTCCACCTGGCGCACGGTTCCCGAGAAGCGGATCACATTGCGGCTGCGGGCGACGGAATCGATGGTGAATCCCTGCTGTTCGAGCCAGGCTTCCACCTTATTGAGGTCGGACTCCGCCATTCCGAAGCGAGCGGCAAACTGCTCCGGGGTGAGCCACTGATGATAAAGCGGCGAGGCCGAGTTTTGCTGGGCAGCGATCAGCGCTTTCAGGTCGGCCTCCTGAGCCGCGGTGCGGCCGAAGACGATGCTGACTCCGTTCAGCTTGTTATTCGAGGGCATCCGGCCGGCGTCGAATTGAGGCTGCGCCTGCGGATGCAGTGAGCCCTTGAGGGTCGCCGGTTCGGAACTGCCGATCTCGGATCGAATGCGGGGAGCTACCGATTGCGCGCCAGCCGAATTGGCGGCGATTGCGCTGGCGGCGATCAGACCGCAAACCCAAATCCGTTTGTGCCATGAAAGTGCAAGCATCGTCTTCATTGTCATCCTTGTCGATTGGGGGTAGGGGAGTTCAAACATACGAGCACCCTTCAGTGAGATGAGTGAGATTCTCGATCAATCCACTGCCAAGGCCAATGCGCATGCGGCGTCTTTTCGGAGCAAAACGGGAATCCAGGAAAAACCAGGGAACCCTGGAAAAACGTCCGCGCCCCCTTCCCTCAGGAAGAGTTTCTGGACGCCTAACCCATCTTTCCTTCTTTGTAGACTCATAATCCGGCAGGAAGTTGTGGGGGGAGGAGAATATTCCAAAAGCGGGCGTCGCTGGGGGTAAACCATCGCCCTGGACCGGCCGAATCCGAAGTTGCCGATCGGCGTGGAACGAATTCAAGGGTGGGGCACCCAGCTTTTGCGCGGCTACCGGCACTGCGTCCATTACGGCCGTAACTCACGGAGCGCTGGTTTTATTCGGCCGTATCGAGGGGCGGCTGGGAGCTCACCAGTTGCAGGGCCGCAGTTCCCTTGTGGGGCGCGATAAAGCACTCGGCGCGCCATGCGATGGCCAGTTTTTCGCGGCTGAGCAGTTTGTGGATCTGTCCGCGCGCATGGTCGGCCCAGGGGCCGCGGTTGTCCAGTCGCGCATAGGCCTGCCAGTGCCGGAGGGCCAGGCGGCGTTCACCCCTTCGCTCGTGGGCCAGCGCCAGGTTATAGTGCGCGTCGGCGTAGCGCGGAGCCAGCGCAATCGCCCGCCGATAGGCGACGATGGACTCGTCCAGGCGCTGCAACTCGTCGAGCACGTTGCCCAAGTCAAAGAATCCCAGCACGTAGCCCGGATCGGCCTCCGTGGCCTGGCGGTAAAGATCCTCGGCGCGGGCATACTGGTGCTGATGAAAGTGAATGGTGCCGAGGTTGATGTAGGCAGGCGCATAGTCCGGCTGCTGGGCAATGATGCGCTCGTAGAGGGCCGTGGCGCGCTGTTTTTCGCCTGCTTCCTCGGCCTCGACCGCCGCCAGGAACAGGTCCTGCATGCCGTGCGGGTGGGCCGTTCCCACAGTCCGCAGGGGCGCGGGTTCGGTCACCGCGGGGTCCCGGTCCACGCGCTCGAAGTCGAACAGAAGTTGCCGCCGGATGGGGTCCATCATCAACCCGCGATGGCGGAAGGCAAGGCGCGTTCCGGTCCGCACCAAACTTGCTTCCAGGAGCGGATTTTCCATTCCCGCCACGGCCTTCATGGCGAGGATGGAGTGCCGGATCGAGGCGGCCGAGACATCCTCCTCGCGGAGCACGCGCAAGGTCCGCAATTGGCCCAGGTCCTGGAAGGTGTAGTTTTGCTGCTGGGCAATCAGTCCCGCACGCTCCCAACCCTGCAGTTGGCGGGGGCCAATCTGCAGGATGCGCAACACGTCCTGACGGCTATAGCTGGTCACTCTTCTGTGCTCCCATGGGTGGTCCGGCGAAACGTCGGGTCCCGAACTCTAATCCTAAAGCGGTTTTCTCGCTGGAAAACCGCGGTTGGCGCGAGTTCTGGACTTTTCTCCCCCCCGGACTCGGCTCTTGGAACAGTCACTGAGGAACCGCTCTTGCTGCGATTATGCCAAGAGTATGCGTGGATAAGCAGACCCGGACTACCTCCGCAATAAAAAAACACGTGGATAACCCGTACCTGATTTGGTTCGGACGGGTAGAAGCGGTGGTTTTCCTGTGGAAAACGCGACTCAAATTCACCAGGCCGCAGATGTCCATCGCGCTGAGGTGAGAGGGCGGGCGCAAACCTTTTGAATGCGCGGGTCCGGCGGCCGGCTTCGCCCCCAGACAGGTTTTCCAGTGCTTTTCTGTTTGTCGATGAGCTATGATCGCCTTCTACCACGCAGGTACAGGCGAGCAGAGAAAGGTCGGCCGGCAAAGATGGAAGTTCCCTTGCTTGAGGCCACTTTTCGGTTGGCGCTTACCGAGCGGCTGCCGGTATTGGCAGCCAGTGAAAGCATCGAAGCATTGCTGGGCTTCAAACCGGAGGACTTCCTCACCTCCCGCGTGCGCCTGCAAGACCGGATTCACCCCGGCGACTCCGAGATCGCCGATCTTCTGTTCTGCCGCGAGAAACCAGACCAGATGCAAGCCATCCCCGGCAGTTTCAACCTGCGCATCCGTCATGCCGACGGCCGAATCCGCTGCATCCGGGGGCAGTCCACCCGGCTTGTCGGCTCGGGCGGCGAAGCCATACTCGACTTGCTCCTGCAGGACGCGAAGAGTCTCTGGAAAGGTCCGCAGGATCAGCCCCTGCCCGCCAACTTGAGGGCCATGCTGGAAAGCACCGACAATTTCATCTTCTTCAAGGATCGCAATCATGTTACCTGCATCAGCCATAGCGTGGGCGCCGTCCTCGACCATCTTAGGCCTGGCCCCAGTTTGCTCGGACTCACCGATTACGACTTGTTTTCAGAAAAGACTGCAGATGCCTTCTATTCACTCGAAGAGACGATCTTCCAGGGAGCGCCTGTTGCCCATGGAATACAGGAAACACAATTCAAGGACGGCAGGAGCTTTTGGATCGACATTCGCACGTATCCGATCAGGGGCGAAGACGGGCAGGTGATCGGCCTCTTCGGCATCGCTCGCGAAATCACCGAGCGGGTCCAGATCACAGAGAGGCTGCGGGAGAGCGAAGAATTTCTGCGCGAGTCGCAGAGGATTGCCAGACTCGGCAGCTATGTCCTAGATTTCCGTTCAGGAATCTGGTCGAGTTCGGATGTATTGGACCAGGTCTTCGGAATCCGCAAGGACTACGAGCGCACGGTCGAGGGATGGCTGGCCCTGATCCATCCCGAAGACCGCGCGATGATGTCTGTCTATTTCGCGGAACAAGTCGCCGACCTGGGCACGCCATTCGATCGGGAGTACCGCATTGTCCGCCAGAATGACCATGCGGAGCGTTGGGTGCATGGTCTGGGACGGCTCGAATTCGACGCCCAGGGACACCCCGGGAAGATGTACGGCACCATCCAGGACATTACGGAGCGGAAGCAGGCCGACGCGGCTCTCCGCCATAGCAAGGATCTGCTCCAACTTTTCATCGACCACACACCGACGGACATTGCCATGTTCGACCGAGAGATGTGCTACCTGGCCGCCAGCCGGCGCTGGATTGAGGAACGTGGTCTGGTGGGACAGAAGATCATCGGGAGCTTCTACTATGAAACCTCTCCGTGCATTCCGGAGGCGTGGAAGCAAGCGCATCGCCGGGGCCTGGCGGGCGAAGCCACGGGAGCCACGGAAGATCGCATTGAGCGCCCTGAAGGCAAGGAGAGGTGGGTGCGGTGGGAGGTCGTCCCCTGGCGGACAGCCGAGGGCGAAGTTGGCGGCATTATCGTCTTTTCAGTGGACATCACCAAACATAAGAAAACCGAAGACCGGCTGCGCCTCGCCGCCAGCGTCTTCACCCACGCCCGCGAAGGCATTTTGATCACCGCACCCGACGGCACCATTCTCGACGTCAACGACGCCTTCAACCGCATCACCGGCTATACCCGGGAAGAGACGCTAGGCCAGTCTCCTCGCATGCTCAGGTCCGGCCTGCAGAGCAAGCAGTTCTACGCCTCGCTGTGGGAGACCTTGCTCGAAACGGGCCAGTGGTCAGGTGAGATATGGAATCGCACCAAGAACGGGGAAATGTTTGCCGAGATGCTCACCATCAGCGCCGTGCGCGATGCAGAGGGCAAGGTTCAGCAGTATGTGGCGCTCTTTTCTGACATCACTGTGCTCAAGGAACACGAACGCAAGCTCGAGCAGATCGCCCACTACGATATGCTCACCGGCCTCCCCAACCGCGTTCTGCTCGCCGACCGCCTGCACCAGGCCATGGCGCAAGCACTGCGCCACAATCGACTGGTGGCCGTTGCCTATCTTGACCTGGACGGCTTCAAGGCGATCAACGACCGGCATGGACATGCCGCTGGCGATCAGTTGTTGACGGTCCTGGCCGAACGCATGAAGCACGCCCTCCGCGAAGGCGATACGCTGGCCCGCCTGGGCGGGGACGAGTTCGTTGCCGTTCTGCTCGATCTGTCCGACACCGCAGCCAGCTTGCCCGTACTGACCCGCCTGCTCGACGCCGCCTCAGAGCCGGCACAGCTCGGCGAACTGGCCCTGCGTGTCTCGGCCTCGGTCGGCGTCACCTTTTATCCGCAGCCCGAAGAAACCGATGCGGATCAACTGTTGCGCCAGGCCGACCAGGCCATGTACTACGCCAAGCTTGCGGGCCGGAACCGCTTTCAGATCTTCGATTCCAGCCGGGACCGCAGTGTTCGGGGCCACCTTGAAAATCTGGAGTACATTCGCCAGGGGATGAAGGCGCACGAGTTCGTCCTCTATTACCAGCCCGTGGTGAACATGCGCACTGGCACGCTGGTGGGAGCCGAGGCCCTCATCCGCTGGCGTCATCCGGAAATGGGTTTGCTGCCGCCCATCTCGTTTCTTCCCGTGGTTGAAGACCATCCGCTGGCCATCGAACTCGGCGAGTGGGTGATCGACACCGCGCTGGCGCAGATGGAAGCCTGGCAGGAAATCGGCCTCAACATTCCGGTCAGCGTGAATATCGGAGCCCAGCAATTGCAGCGGACCGGCTTTGTCCAGCGGCTGGTTGCGCTTTTGGCGGCGCATCCCACGGTCAAACCGTCCAGCCTGGAACTGGAGATCCTGGAAACCAACGCTTTGCACGACATGACCCAGGTATCCCAGATACTCGAGAATTGCCGCAATCTCGGCGTGTCGGTTGCTCTGGACGACTTCGGGACCGGCTACTCGTCGCTGACTTATCTCAAGCGTCTTCCCACCAACGTGCTCAAGATCGATCAGAGTTTTGTGCGCGAAATGCTGGACGATGCCGAGAACCTCACCATCCTGGAAGGCATCCTGGGACTCGCTCTTGCCTTGAGCCGCAAGGTGATTGCCGAAGGCGTCGAAACTCCGGAACAGAGCTTGATGCTGCTCCAACTGGGCTGCGAACTGGCCCAGGGATTCGGCATTGCGTGCCCCATGCCCGCAGACGATTTGCCCCGCTGGCTGGCGGAATGGCGTCCTGACACGCGGAACGCCGACCTTCCGAACGTCAGTTTTAACGATCGCCCTCTGCTCTACGCCGCGATTGAACATCGCGCCTGGGTCGCGGCCCTTGAGGCCTTTCTGCGCGGCAAGCGTTCCGCCCCGCCCAGCCTGGATCAGGATCGTTGTCGATTGGGCGTATGGCTGGACGGCGAGAGCGTGGCTGGACGTGCGGCGCTCCCCGCCTTTCAAGCCCTCCAGGCCATTCACTGCCAGCTTCATGCGCTGACGGCGGAGATCCTGGCCTCGCAGACCCATGACCTGAAAGCCGATCCGCTCGCCCATCTGGACGAAATTCATGGCCTGCGCGATGAACTGCTGGCGCAATTGAAGACTTTCAGACAACAAAGTTAGAGCAATTCACCTGTTGGGGTAGAGTACAGCGTTTTGGTGTAACGTACAGCGTGGACCGGGAGGCCCACGCTACAGCCGACCGGGAGGTTGATTACATGACAGCGCCGGCTCCTTCGAGCCCGAGTAGACTGGTTGCTGCTAGACGCCCAGGAGC
>Ga0302200_10000301_pt1 | contig 50700 bp, 37 predicted proteins | sample II_Bog_N3_1_FD_194585 | JGI IMG/M metagenome (GOLD analysis project Ga0302200, IMG submission 194585) | Peat permafrost microbial communities from Stordalen Mire near Abisko, Sweden - II_Bog_N3_1 | ecosystem: Environmental > Terrestrial > Soil > Wetlands > Peat | place: Sweden: Abisko...
CTTTCACGCGCCGGGCGATCTCGGGAAAAAGATAACCGGCCTTGAGTTTGAGATAGTTGGAATTGAGCGTCGCCATAGAATTGGTAATTAGATCAAAAAAGAAGCTAGGTAGCCAAGCCCGGAAGGAAAAGTTTCCCGCAGAAAATCGAGCGATGGGAATCGCGATTTGGCCAGCGAAGCTGCCCGAAGGGCGAGGCCAGCGGGAGCTGGCGAGGCAAACACAGAGAAAGAATCCATCTTGTTTTTGCCACATGAGGGGTTATGTATCGAACCAACTCATTCCCCCGATGATAAACAAAACATTTCCTGTCGCCTTTTTAGCCGTTGCTTCGATATGCCGAGTTTCTTTCGGTGCAGACAATTCCTCGGATAAATTTCTCCAAGCCTCCGAGTTATTCCAAAAGGCCGAAGATGAAGAAAGGACGGGAGACAAGGCTGCCTCTCTCCGAGATTACCAACTTACAGAGCATCAGTTGATTGAGATTTCCACCATCGACCCCTCGTTCCAGAAATCGGTTGTTGAATATCGGATCAAGAAAGCGAAAGAAGGGGTATTACGCCTTTCCTCTGTGGATGCCGTGACGGCAAACGCTCCAACCCCTAATCTGCCATCAACTCGAAAGATCACTTACCAGTGCTTTTTCGTCGAATCGGACAAGCCGATCCCACACGACTTTTCAAAACTTTCACATCGTAAAGGCATTGATGTGATGAGTGCCCCAGTTGTTACTGGAAAAATCGACCAACAGGTTTCCGTGAAAGTTGTAAAAGAGTTGATCCCGGAATTTGTGAAAGGCAAGAAATCCACTGAGCGCATAGATTCCGGTGTGTCGATCTTTCTCAAAGGAACGTTGGATCACGACGACATCATTCTGATTTGAAGTACGCAAATCCTTTATGTCTCTGACCAAAGCTCAACCCCAGAGAGCACCTCTTTGGCAACAATTTCCAAAAACATCTATTTCTCAAAGATCATCAAGAATGGGGAAGAAGCTTGGTTCGATGTCGATTATCCCGAACAAAAGCCAAAATATCTGACAATTCGGGTTGTCCCCACGCTCGATCCGGCGAAGCCGTAAATGAAAACCCCCGCGCCGTGCCAGCGCGGGGCTTTCTTTAAGTGTTCTGGTGATCGTGGAATTTTGGATGCAGGAGCAGACGCGTGAGTGCAGCCGTAGCTAAACCTACGGCAAGCGAGCAGCAACGAACTCCTGCGGCAAAATCACCGATCCACCCTAGCTCCGCCTCCACCTGCAAGCTTCCTCACTTCCGCAAGCGAGGCCATGGAAGTATCACCGGGCGTGGTCATTGCAAGAGCACCATGGGCCGCGCCGAGGTTGACCGCCTCCTGAGGATCGCCGCTGGTGAGGAATCCATATACCAGTCCTGAGGCAAAGCTGTCGCCTCCGCCGACACGATCCATAATTTCCAGCGAAGGATAGTGGGTAGATTCGTAGAATTTTCCATCGGCCCAGCAGATAGCACCCCAGTCGTTGACTGTGGCTGACTTCACCCCACGCATCGTCGTGGCGACTACCTTAAAGTTTGGGAAGGCCTTCACGGCTTCGCCAATCATCGCCTTGAAGCTGTCGAGTTCAAGGTTCGTGAGGTTGTGGTCGGCTCCCTTGACTTCGAGCCCGAGACAGGCGGTGAAATCCTCCTCGTTTCCGATCATGACATCGACGCTCTTGGCAATACGTTTGTTGACCTCCTGAGCCTTCTCTTTGCCGCCAATTCCCTTCCAGAGTGAAGGGCGGTAATTCAGGTCATAGGAGACAATGACGCCGTGACGGTGAGCCGCCTCCGTGGCCTCGATCACTACATCCGCCGTGCTTTCGCTCAGAGCGGCAAAAATTCCACCCGTATGGAACCAGCGCGTTCCAAGCGTGCCGAAGATCGTGTCCCAATCAAAATCGCCACGCTTGATCTGGGAGGCGGCAGTATTGCCACGATCGGAGATGCCGACCGCGCCACGGACGCCGAAACCACGCTCGGTAAAATTCAAACCGTTGCGCACCGAGCGACCGATGCCGTCATAAGGCACCCACTTCAGCATGGTGGCATCAACGCCGCCCTGAAGAATCAAATCCTCAACCAACCGACCAGCGTCATTATCAGCAAAGGCACTCAGGACAGCCGTTCGGAGGCCGAAGCAGCGGCGCAGTCCCCTGGCGACATTGTACTCACCGCCGCCTTCCCACGCACGGAAGGTGCGGGTTGTCTTGATACGACCTTCACCCGGATCAAGGCGGAGCATGACTTCGCCGAGGGAGATTTCATCGTAACGGCACTGATCGGCGGGACGGATGGTAAGAATGGACATGGGAATTTAGGAGTTGGAAGTTAGAAGCTGGAAGTTGGAGAAAAATGGGAAAGAGGGCAAATAGCCTGCGGCCTCAGAGATCAAAGGTCGGGCTGACTTCTGATTGTTGATCTCTGGTTTCACTGGTTCAGGCTTATAGTCTAACAGGCGTCAGTCGAATAGCCTTTCTAGAATTTTTAGCCGAGTTTGGGAACATCAAGCCAGCGGCGTTCTTCCCACGACTGAAGGCCGAGTTCGGCGAGTTGCACTCCCTTGGCTCCCTGAAGGAGGTTCCAGGGGAAGGGGTCATTCTTGACGACATGCCTGAGGAAGAGTTCCCACTGCACCTTGAAGGCGTTGTCGTAGATGTCATTGGAAGGAACACGGGTCCAGCCATCCTTGTAGTCAATGGGGCTGTCGATGTCGGGATTCCAGACACAGCGCGGCGTGGCTGCGAGCGACTGGGCCTTGCAATCACGCAGACCGGCAACGGCGGAACCATGCGTACCATCAACCTGAAGTGTGAGGAGATCCTCACGGTTCACACGGACACTCCATGAGGAGTTGAAGTGACAGATGATCCCGTTCTCGAGTTCGAAGGTGGCGTAGGCCGAATCATCAGCCGTGCATTTATAGGTCTTGCCCTTCTCATCCCAGCGTTCGGGGATGTGGGTGGCACCGAGACAGGTGAGGGACTTGATCTCACCGAAGAGATTCTGGATTACATACTGCCAGTGACACAGCATATCGACAATGATGCCGCCATCATCTTCCTTGCGATAGTTCCAGGAAGGACGCTGAAGTTTCTCAAATTCACCGGTGAAGACCCAGTACCCAAACTCGCCGCGTACGGAAAGAATCTCCCCAAAGAAGCCGGTGTCGATGAGGTATTTGAGTTTGAGCAGGCCAGGAAGCCAGAGTTTGTCCTGCACAACGCCGTTCTTGAGCCCGGCAGCAGTGACCTCCTGGAAGAGGGCAAGCGCCTCCTCGGAAGTGGTGGCCGTAGGCTTCTCACAGTAGATATGTTTGCCCGCCTTGATCGCCTTACGCACGCCATCGGGACGCTGCCCGGTGAGGGTGGAGTCAAAATAAATCTGGTTGGCAGGATCAGCCAGCACCGCATCGAGATCCGTGGAAATACGATCCTCGGGCAGTCCTGCACGCTTGGCGAGAGCCACCAGTTTCGAAGCACTGCGACCGACGAGGATCGGATCGGGGATGATGATCTCATCCTCACTGATCTTGATACCACCTTGATTGATGATTGCCTTGATGGAGCGTAGAAGATGCTGATTGGTGCCCATGCGTCCGGTGACGCCGTTCATGATGATGCCGATGCGATGTTCTTTCATAAGTGGAGAAGGTTGGGGTTTCAGGATGCGGGGGGTATGTCGTGGTTTTTGCTAATCGACCTGGGGGTTATTCGGGTTTTTTGGTGCACTGCGGCTGCGCTCCCTCGGGAAGCGCAGGAACATCGACTCCGGCAACGGGAAGAGTGCCTTCCAGTTCCTGCTTCCAGTGAGCAACATCACCGGAGGGACCGTAGACATAAATCATTCGCAGCGGCGTGCTGCCAACATTGGTCAGCTGATGAAACACACCGGAGGGAATGTAAACAGTCTGGCCCGACTTCACGGTGATTCTCTCGGAACCGAGACACATTTCACCCTCACCGTCGACAATGAAATAGACCTCTTCCTGATCCTGATTGTGCCAGGGAACCTGACCTCCCACCAAACCGTTGTGGGGTTCCAGTGTCACATTGCCCATGGCAAAGTTGGTTGCCTGAATCGGGGAGACTCCCCCGACAATGTTCTGGGTGAGGCGGCGGGCAGGGTAAGTGCGGCCCGTGATTTGGGAGAGGTCGGCAAGAATCATCTGGCTGGGGAGTTAGGAGTTTGGATAGAAGGTGAATCAGGAAATTTTAGATTTTCCCGAAAAAGGTGAGATACGGAGCGCTTGTGGCCAAACGCTGGATGTAGAGTGCCAGCTCGCGGAGATGATAGTCACCCCACATGGCAGACTCACCGCAGGGAACTTTCTCTCCCTTGGGGATGTGATCCCAACCGTTGGGACGATGATAGACGGTGTGGAGAAGGAGTCCCTCATGATTGGGATCGAGGCTGAGATAAGGCTCGGAAAAGAGTGTCCGGGAGATGGTGAGACCAGCCGCCGTATAGCGCGCCCCCTCTTCTTTCTTTCCGTGACGGTCGAGATAGCGGCCCAAACGAAGTAGTCCTTGAGCGCCGATCGCGGCAGCGGAGCTATCCACCGGTTCGTGGTCGTTGAATGGTTCGGCGGGACGGTCCTTGTAATCACCGAGGTAAACCAGTCCGGGAGCCCCCGTATCCCAGTAAGGAATGCCGTCTGTCGGGGTTTCACGGATCGTGAATTCCGCAACGGCCTTCGAGACCTCAAGGAAGCGGCCGAGAATCTGCTGTTTACCGCCGAAAGGAGCCAACTCCTCGTCTGAAAGCAGTTCGATGAACTCCATCTGTTCGGGATAGCCGCAGAGGATCCAGGAAAGGCCACGCGTCCAGGTCGAAAACGGGGTGTAGCCCTGCTGGGTGGAGGCACAGCGGTAATTTCCATCGTTCGTGTTGAAGATGGACTCATGCACGACGCGACCCGGGATGTCGTAAATATCACGGCCCTTGCCGTAATAGACATTGTACCGGGCGGTGGTCTCCGCGTGCTGGATGATTCGGCCGAGCAACGACGAAGCCTTGTCATTCTCGCCCATCAGTCGATGGCCGAGTTGATGGCTAATCGAAAGGGCCCGCAAGGAGCGTACGGTATCGGAGAAAAGGGAATGAGGTCCATTGAACGAATAGATGTAGCCGAGTTCCGGCGTCAGCTGCGTCCATCGAGAAGCCTGAACGGCACCGCTGGCCTTCAGCGCAAGATCATAGAAATGACCCTCCCACTCGTTGGCCGGAAGGCGGCCTTCCTGAAGCAGACGGCGAAGATTGCCATAGGTGCTGACATTGTTAAATCCATGATCATGCACTCCGATATGGGTGAGGTGCGGAGCCATGAGACGAAGCGTTCCATCACGGCCAATGCAAAGCATTTCCTCATCACCCGTCGCGTCATACTGCAGGATAGCAGCCCCATACTGAAATCCCTGTGTCCACTCGGTCCATCCACGGGAGGTATATTTCCCTTCAATGGTAAAAACAGGCGTGCCATCGGCATCCTTCCAGCGTTTTTGAAGGGAAGCGATTTTGGGAGCGGAGGCTTCAAAGACTTTGTCTGCTGCTGATTCCAGCGACGCAGGCGTGAGGGTGGTATCAATCGCAATCATGGGTTTGTGGGATCAGGGGGAGAAAAAGGGGGCAAAAATTATTAGAGTCGTCTGAGATGAAAACCACCATCGAGATAAATGACATCTCCAGTACTGAAGGGAAAATCACCGCGGCAGATCGCCTTGACAGCCAGACCCACATCCTCGGGACTGCCCCAGCGGCGTTGAGGCACCAACCCATCGGCAATGAGAGCATCGTACTTGTCCTTCACGCCACTGGTCATATCGGTCGCCATGATGCCGGGGCGCAGTTCCAAAACCTGCACGCCATCGGCTGCAAGACGGGTTGCCCAGAGCTGTGCCGCCATGGCAAGACCGGCCTTGGAAATACAGTAATCACCACGATTCACCGAAGCGGTGGAGGCGGAGATTGAGGTCACAAAAATCAGCTTGTAGCCACCCGCGAGACGCGATGCACCGGGATGCTGAAGCCAGTAATTGGCGGCGGACTGGCTCAGAAAATACGGGCCTTTCAGATTGACCGAGATCAACTCGTCGAAACTTGCCTCACTGGCCTCGGTGATATCGGCGCGTTCACGGGGAGCCATGCCGGCATTGTTCACCAAGGCGTCCAGATGGCCGAGTTCAGCGATCACCTTGTCGATCATGGCCGTGCGTTGCTCGCTCGATCCAAGCTGTGCGGAGACGGGCAGAAAACGCTGTTCACTGCTCTTGGCCACGTTTTTGCATGCGGCAACAGTTTCCTCGGCGGCGGCGGAATTGGAGGCGTAGTGAATTGCAAGATCGTACCCTTCGGCGGCGAGGGTGAGGGCGATACCGCGGCCAAGACCTCTGCTGGCACCGGTAACAAGAATGACGGGAGGACTCATGAGGGGGAAATTATTACAGAATCCTTAAATGAATGCATTAGCCGAAAGCGCTTTTATTAGCACAGAAACGACTTTATTTTTGTCCTAGTTTTCCACTATTACTAGGCCTTTGAATGCAACACTAAAAAATACCCGCCAATCCCAAAGGAGTCCCATCAGACCGATTCTCCTGAAACGACTCCATCTCCGTTGTGGCGACTGGACGATCACGGAATTGCGGGTCAATAGACACCTTCAACCTTTTGATCAGGAGACACCACACCACCATCCTCATGGCCAGCTCCTGCTCTATCTTAGGGGACGCGGCGAGCAGCGCATCGGACGCAAGCGTCATCCGGTTGCCCCCGGCGCCATCTTTTTTATTCCTCCGGGAACGGAGCATGCTTTTCTTGAACACTCGCCCCGCCTCGCCATCTGCCTCGTTGCGGATCTGGGGGGCAGGGGGCCGATGCGTTTCGGAATGACAACAGGATGGCTTCCTGCCGAGGAATTAGCCCGGGCACGAGAACGCCTAAATCAGCTTACCCATGAACGCATCGGGGAGACAGAATCCTCATCCTCACTTGAATTCGGGGTGGGAGGAAATGCCCTGCTGCTTTTGGAATCGTGTCGCCGCGCTTGCCTCCAGACTCCGCAACGGAGCGATGAGGGTTCAATCATCAGTAAACGTCTTCTCCGCTCATTGGAACCGGGGGGGCTTCCTCCTCCTCCTGGCGAACTCGCGCGGCGCGTCGGCCTTCAACAGGATTACCTCAACCGCCTCGTTCGCCGCTCCACGGGACTCACGCTGGGACAATGGCGGGATAGGGAACTGCTAAAGGCGAGTGAGCGGGAACTCACCCGGCCTGGATCGATCTGGGAAGCAGCTCTGCGGCTCGGCTTTTCGGATGCGAATTACTTCTCGCGTTGGTTCCGACGTCAGACCGGCATGACTCCGCGCTCCTGGCAACAACGCGCGAAAGGCTGATCCACGCTAATCGATAGAACCCCTTGTCTCGCCCGAATAACTGCGCCCCTTCCAACTGACGCCCCCACCGAGGCAGAGCCGCCAACTATTGAGCGCGTTCAGACAGATCAGCAGCATGGCGACCGGGTGAAGGATTAGGCTGAGCCAGGATGTCCGAAAACGGAGCGTCAGCAGCAGGCGTATGATGAGAACAAGTCCTACGGAAATACAGGCAGGTTCCCATACATTTCTGTAAATCATTCCCAAGGGCAGGAGATAAAAAGGGAGCAGGAAAAGTGCCGTGATCAGCGCGCCAAAAAGAAAAAATCCAATGCTTGATTCCTCGAAGGCAGGACGGAGATTTTTTGAAAACCCCTCCCAAATTTCGGCGAGATCCGTGTACATGCGACACCGCAGCAATTGGATCCCATCAGCATTCGCGAGCCTCATTCCCTCCCCCGTACGGGAAGCCACTCGACGACCAAACGCGAGATCCTCAACCAGATGGTTTTTCAATGCCTTGTGACCACCCAATTCCTTGTAGGCACCGTGACGAAAGAGCATGAACTGTCCATTCGCCACACCCATGGAGGCAAGCCGCTCCCGGGTGAATCCATAACGGCGTACCCGCTCTGGATTTTTCTGCAACCAGGAAAGCAGCAGGAAAGGTTGAAAGAGCATGAAGAGGAGGTAGCCGAGCGGAATCACTAGTTTCTCAGCCCATGTCCCGGTGATCTGATCGGGCCAGAGCGACAGCAGATCCAATCGCTGTTCCCTTGCATGAGCCACACTGCTTTGCAAACAGGCAGGGCCGTGAATCGTGTCGCCATCAGTAAAGAGTAGGTAAGCACTGGATGGATTCGCAGCTTCCGAGAGTTGGTGACAGGCCCAGTTTTTTCCCACCCATCCTTCCGGCAGTTCGCCACCGGGGAGCAGCCGAAGCCGCCGCCCCTCCCCTTCATGGAACCCAAGCTCTCGGGCGATCTGAGCCGTCGCATCCGTGGAATGATCATCCAGCAGAATGATCTCCTTCACTGGAGGCTGCTGAGCAACCAGCGAACTCAGGCAATCACGAATGTTGCGTTCCTCGTTCCTCGCTGGGACAAGCACGGAAACATCCTGCATCCGCTCTACATCCTCGCTCAAAGAAAGGGGTTTCAACCGGCACAACACGTTCATGTTCACAACACAGTGCACCAGACAAATTCCCAAGAGAGGGATGACCACCCAACAAAGGAATTCTGCAAGAACGCTCCCAAGCAGGATACCGGATAGTTCCTGCATGGGATAATTACCTCAACAAAAAATTCGCCCTAATTGTCGGAAGAAGATTCACCTTTCTTTTTCGCCCCGGGTGTTGGCGTTGGGGTGGCCTCATTTTTGGAATGAGACCAGAAAGCGTGGGATTTCTTTGCCGGGGTGGGGCTGTATGAAGCAGCATCGACAGCGGGTGTCGGCTTTGAAGCAGCTGACTCATCCGTATTAGCTCTCCTTTTTCTCTTTCTGGGGGTGGCAGAAGGTGTGGGGGATGGAGCCGCATCATCGGAAACGGAGGGAGTCGGAGGGAGATTCATCGGAATGGTCGGCTCCACCCGCACCTGATCAAGACGACGGAGGTACGCGGCATGCATCGTGTCGATCCAATCAGAGAGTGATGAATCAATTTTCTTCATCCGCTTTGCCAATAGATCGTAATACTCACGCAGGGCTTGGCGCTTGGCTTCATCGCTCTTCGCTTTGTCAGCTTGGTCGAGCAGGGAACTCAAGGCATCTTCCTTGTCGGCTTGGACCTTCACGGAATAATAGCGGGCCTTTTGCTGCTGGCGCTGTGTTTCCTCATTTCCCGCAGTATTGATCGGCGAGGGAGGAAGTGGCTCCTCAGGTGGAGGTATCAGGGAGTTCGGATCGCTCGGCGGAGGGTTCTGTCCAGCTGATCCCATCCCGGAGTCGGGTGAGGGGGCGGCTGGCTCTCCATTGGTCGGAGCAGGTCCAGGAACGAAACTGTTGGGCGTGGGCTGGGCGGTTACGTTGGTATCAGTCGGAGGAGCATTAGTATCAACTGGCGCTGCATTGATATTGGCCGGGGTGGCATTTGTATCAATCGGCGCTGCATTGGTATCGGTACGGGCAGCATTTGTGTCCACTGCATTAGTTGAGACATTATTCGTTGTGGCGTTCCCTGCGGCAGCAGGAGTAGAAACCGGAGAAGTGGCCGTTGCATCGGGGACGACTGCGGGAGTCGGTGAGGGAGCGGGATTCTCCTGAATCTGGAGCGGGGCTGCTGGCGATGTCTGTGTCTGATCCTGAGCAACAAGCGGTAGGGCGAAGAGGCCGCTCCCAAGAAGCAGGAGAAAAAAATAGGGGCTGAATTTCATGGATGATGGAAAATGCAAAACAAGACTCTAAAGCTTTTGAAAACGCTTTGGGAAGCCGAACCCTTGCAAAGGAAACAAAAATGGGCGGTGATGGCAAGAGGTGCCGATCCGCAATCCCGCCGAAATCATGTCCCTGTTCCAAGATAAAATCACCACACCCATCGAAGCAGCTTCCATCTGGCATGATCTTCCGGGCTTCGTCTGGCTGGACTCGTCCATCGAAAACAAGGGCATGAAGTCGATGATGGGGCATCATCCCGATCTCATCCTCCAAGGCAATGCCGGCGAGTGGCATCTGATTGAAGAGGAACTTGAGAGACGAAAGACTTCCTCCTCTCCCCATGATGATCCAGAGGGTGCGGCCATCGGCTATTTCCGGTTCGACGGCTCTTTTTGCTTTGGTTTTTACGATGCTCCGCTGGTACAGATGACCCAAGGGAAAAGCGCATTGCCCCCTCCGGCTCCCAGCTCTCTCCAATTTCTCCCTGAGATGAAACAGGATGATTACCTGCGGATGGTGGAACGAGCCCAGGAGTATATCGCAGCCGGGGACATCTATCAGGTTTGTCTGGCACACCGATTCAGTACTGACTTTAAGGGTGATCCGTGGGCCCTCTATCTGGCTCTTCGCACCGCTTCGCCAGCTCCCCATGCCGCCTACTTGAATCTTGGCTCTGAAACCATTCTCTCAAGCTCTCCCGAGTGTTTCCTGAAAATGAGCGGCAGGAAGATCCTGACACGTCCCATTAAGGGAACGCGTCCCAGGATGCAATCCCCGTCTGAGGATAAACAACAGGCGATCGAACTCACAACCTCCCCAAAGGAAATCGCCGAGTTGGTGATGATCACCGATCTGGAACGAAACGACCTGGGAAGAGTCTGCGAATTTGGAAGCATTGCAGCCACGCAGTTACTGCATCTTGAACCTTACGCCCAGGTGTTCCATCTCGTCTCGACGATCGAAGGGAAGTTGCATGAAGGAATTTCCCAAGTGGAGGCCTTGGCTGCCTGTTTTCCCGGTGGATCAATATCCGGGGCGCCTAAAAAAAGGGCGCTTGAAATCATCCGGGAACTCGAAAGCACTCCGCGCGGACTCTTTACCGGAGCCATCGGCTACTTCGGGTATCACGGGGAAAGCCAGTTCAATATCGCCATTCGAACGGTCGTGATCCGTGAAGGGAAAGCTGAATTCCACGTCGGTGCAGGCATCACTGCAGATTCCATCCCTATCAGGGAATGGGAAGAAACCCTCCACAAGTCTGCCGGAATTCTCCAAGCAGCCTGTGGAGGGAAATTGTTCCCAAGCCTTTAGATGAGGCCTGGTTGATAAGATTTAGCGGTAATCCTGGCGAGGACCACGGTCTTCATAACCGCCACGATCGCGACCTCCGCCGCCACCGCCACGATATCCTCCGCCACCGCCGCCGTAGCCGCCTTCACGACCACCGCCACCACCGCCACGGTATCCGCCACCACCACCGCCGCCGCCACGGTATCCACCGCCGCCACCACCGCCGCCGTAGCCGCCTTCACGACCACCGCCGCCGCCAGCGCCACGAGGACGATCCTCCATTGGACGGGCTTCATTGACAGTGAGTTTACGGCCGCCAAGATCTGCGCCACTGAGGGCTGTGATTGCAGCGTGTCCCTCATCAGGGGTGCTCATGGTGATGAACCCGAATCCACGGGAACGACCGGTTGTGCGATCCATCATGACGATGGCATCTGTGACTGTGCCGTGCTGACCGAAGACCTCGCGGAGGTCGGCATCAGTTGCTGAGAAGGGAAGGTTCCCTATATAGAGTTTCATACTAGACTACTTTACTTGTTGTTTTTTGGTTCCTGATACGCTGACGGCCACTTCTCGAAATGCACCAGAGCCTCACTTGAGGGCATCTGGAGCAGTCCTCCCGCTCTGCGGGGAACCTGCATTACCTGAATCGCTATCATCGCACTTAGATCCAAGCTATGGTATGATCGGCGAGCTTTGGCAACAGAAAAGAATCATATGCCAAATTCGTTACATTAAAAAATCCACCCCTCAGACCCCAAAGATGTGAAAAACAATTGAAGTTGCGCCTTAAATCAGTGATCAACTAAGGGCAGCGTAACGACCCCATTATTTTATGAAACAGACCCTTAGCCTTTTCTCTCTTCTACTAGTTGTCCTCCTTGCTGGTTGCGCCGACACTGATACCCAACCACCAAGAAAAAAACATGCGATGGTCGGAACACCTGATTCTCAGTTCACGACTGATGCAGCATTGACCAACGGGGTTCCACCGACGGACACCAACGGCCTAGTGACCGATACCAATAACACGGCGACCAATTCCGCTGCTACCAGCCCCGCCAACCCTTTCCCGACACCAACCCCTGTGCCTGTCGCCGCTTCTAGCGACCTCCCTTATGGCACACCCGTCCCCGGCAAACCGGGCTTTGTCACCAGTCCTCATTCGCCAACGGCAGGTTATGTCGATGTGAGGGGGTTTCCTCCCGGTTCCGAAGTGAAGGATCCTTATTCAGGAAAAATCTTCCTCGTTCCCTGATCTTCCTGTTTTGAGCGCTCCTACCGAGCCAGAGAGAACGGCCCCCGCCAAGAGAATCACCATCTTCGGTCCCGGGTTGATCGGCGGCTCCATCGCAATGGCTCTCCGAAGCCGCAGCCCCTCGACTTCCATCACGATCTGGGGCCGCAACCCCAACCAGCTTCAGGAAATTCTGAACTGCAACCTTGCTGACACCGTCGAAACCGATCCGGTGACTGCGGTTCGTGATGCTGATCTCGTCATCTTCTGCACCCCAGTCGGAAGCATGGAGCACCTGGCAGCCACCATCGCCCACCACCTTGCTCCTCAAACCCTTGTCACTGATGTGGGAAGTGTGAAAGCCTGCGTGGCGAAAAAGCTTACCCCGCTGCTTGGCGATCGCTTTATCGGAGGTCATCCCATGGCCGGAAGTGAACGATCGGGCTTGGCCGCGGCCAGATCCGATCTCTTTGAAGGGGCTCCCTGCATCCTCACGCCATCCGGAACGACTCTCCCCGAGTCACTGGAAATTCTCACCCGTTTCTGGTGTTCGCTCGGCGCTCAAGTAACCGCGATGTCACCGTTGGAACACGACCGCCTGGTGGCTCGCCTAAGCCATCTCCCGCATGCACTGGCCTTTGCCTTGGTGAATCTTGTTTCCGAGACACTTCCCGAGGATGCCCCCCTTCTGGCGGGGGGAAGTTTTCGAGACGGCACACGGGTGGCCGCAAGCGATCCGGTTCTCTGGACTGGCATTCTCACAGAGAACCGTCACGAAGTCATTGCAGCCCTGCGGGAAATGTCCGACCTTCTGGGCTCCCTCGCCGAAAATCTTGAAGAGGAGGACAACGACGCCGTGCTCGACGTACTCACACGGGCACGAGAACAACGAGTCCGCCTGCCCCTCCCCAATCACCATCTTCTTTCCGACGACTAAGGCTTCCCCAATGACCACTTTCTCTATCCGACGTTGCGGCTCCATCGTCACAGACATCACCATCCCCGGAGACAAAAGCATCTCCCATCGCAGCGCCATGTTTGCCTCCCTTGCGGAGGGTCGAAGCACGATCACAGGATTTTTGGAAAGCGAAGACTGTCTTTCCACCGTCAATGCGATGCGCAGCATCGGCGCAAAGATTGAACACACGGGAAAAGGCACCTTCGTCATTGATGGTTGCGGGGGCAAGTTCACCGCCCCGACCGGGGATGTCGACTGTGGTAATTCCGGCACCACCATGCGACTGATCTCAGGCATCCTCGCGGCACAGCCTTTCCGTTCTCGACTCACCGGCGATGCTTCCCTCTCCAAGCGACCCATGGGGAGAGTCATCAATCCGCTAACCGAGATGGGTGGACACTTCACTTCGGAGGGAGATCAGCCAGGACGCCCACCTCTCGTCATCGATGGGGGCTCGCTCAAGCCGATCTCCTACGAAATGCCGGTTGCCAGCGCTCAGGTTAAAAGCGCCATCCTCCTGGCAGGCCTTTTTGCCACCGGTGAAACCAGCGTGATCGAGCCGGCCGCGTGCCGAGACCACACGGAGCGAATGCTTCAGGAGTTCGGAGTGACACTCCATCTCGGCGTGGCCGATGCCAACGGACGACGACACATTGCACTCAACGGTCCGCAGACTCTCAAGGCACGTGACTTTGCCGTGCCGGGCGATATTTCCAGCGCGGCTTTCTGGCTTGTGGCAGCAGCGGCCAAGGAAGGGTCCGATACGACCATCGAAAGCGTCGGGCTCAACCCTACCCGTACCGGCATCATCTCCGTGCTTCAGCGCATGGGGGCGAAGATTGAAATCACCCCGGTCGATGAGCAGGCTGCGGAACCGCTCGGCAAAGTGCGCATTCTTGGGGGCCCCCTTCAAGGGACCGTCATTGAAGGGGCGGAAATCCCGAACGTCATCGACGAACTTCCCATTCTCGCCGTCGCCGGAGCCCTGGCTCAGGGAAAAACCATCATCAAGGATGCCAAGGAACTTCGCGTGAAAGAAACCGACCGCATCGCTGCCGTTGCCGGAAACCTGCGGCTGATGGGCGCTGTTGTTACCGAGACGGAAGACGGGATGATCATCGAAGGGGCGCATCCGCTCCATGGCGCATCACTGCAGTGCTTCGGCGATCACCGGATCGCCATGGCCTTTGCCATCGCGGGACTTTTCGCCGATGGCGAGACCGTGATCGAAAATGTTGAATGCGTGGCAACCTCCTATCCCAACTTTGGAGCCACGCTCGCTTCCATCCTGTCCACCTGATCACAATGCCCGGACACGTCATCGCCATCGACGGCCCAGCCGCCTCGGGAAAGAGCTCCGTCTCCAAAGGCGTCGCCACAGCTCTTGGCTATACTTTTGTCAGTTCGGGCCATTTTTACCGTGCTTTGGCTTGGGGAATTCTCCGTGACGGACCGGCACAACCACTCTTAACCGATACCGTCAATGCGTGGGTGAAGGATCGTCGTTTGCAACTTCAAGATTCCCGACTCCTGCTTGATGGGGAGGATGCCACCCCTTACCTCTCCGCGACCGATGTCGCTGCGATGGTCTCTCCGATCGCCGCCTTCCGTTCGGTTCGCGATCTGGTGAATTCGAATCTGCGCGCTCTCGCCGAGACGCACAATCTTGTCATGGAAGGACGCGATATCGGCTCCGTGGTTTTCCCGGAAACCCCCTACAAATTTTATCTGGATGCCTCACCAGAGGAGCGGGCACGGCGGCGCGCCAAGGAAGGGGCCGTTGATTCCGTCGCCGAACGCGACCGACTCGATTCAACCCGTGTGACAGCACCGCTAAAAATTCCCGAGGGTGCCACGGTTATCGACACCACTCACCTGAATCTCGAGCAAGTCATCCAGGCCGTACTCTCCCATCTCAAGCCAAGGCTGTTAGCAGGTTAGCCTGTAGGCAATTTGGTAGAGACTACCGAACCAAATGTCAGCTGCACTCTATGCTAAATAACAGTCAGGCAAGAAAATCGAGACCATCCCGCCATTCGCATCCTCTTCTCGCTTCTGACCTAAATACCTAACAGCCTACCGCCTCATCACCTTTTCCCTTTTCAGTCTTCTTCCCGATGACCTTCACCTACTACTTCTGGTACACGCTTTCCAAAATTATCGCCCGGAGCTTCTTCAGCTTCCGGGTGATCCACGGCAAGCGATTGGTCGAAGAAGGACCCGTCATTCTCGCCTCCAATCATCAGAGCTATTTTGATCCGCCGCTCGTCGGGATCTGCTCCCGCCGTGCCGTCTATTATCTTGCCCGCAAGACACTCCTCAACATACCGATGCTCGGCCCCCTGCTCCCCTTCATCAATGTCATTCCTCTGGATCGTGACGGAAACGACATGTCGGCACTGAAAAAAATCATCCGGCTCGTGCGCGCTGGAAACGGGGTCGTTCTCTTTCCGGAAGGTACACGCTCTCCCGACGGCACACTCCAGCAGGGTAAGAGCGGCGTCGGCCTCATCATCGCCAAAACCCGCGCTCCTGTTCAACCGATGCGTATTTTCGGGGCGCATTCAGCTTTTCCAAAGGGCTCTGGAAAAATTTCCCTGACCCCGATCTCCGTGGTTGTCGGCGAACCGATCCGCTTCACCGATCAGGAACTTGACCCTCAATCTTACGGAGGCGATGACCGCGCCCTCTACCAATATCTTTCTGACCGTGTCATGAGCGCTATCGCCGGACTAGAATTGCCCGCGTCTTGAAGGAAACGCTGATTTAACCCCGCGCCTTGCCAACTGACCGCCACAAGATAATGCTACTCCTTTCATGAGCGACACAGCCTATCCCAACGCCATCATTGCGATCGATTTGAAGAAGAGCTTTGGTGAACGCCGCGCCCTGGACGGCATCTCCTTGGAGGTGAAGCGTGGAGAACTTTTCTGCCTACTCGGTCCCAATGGAGGCGGTAAAAGCACCCTTTTCCGCATTCTAGCCACTCTTTCCCTTCCCGATTCGGGAGAGGCATCAATAGCGGGCCATAATGTCATCCTTGACGCTTCTGCGGTTCGGGCACGACTTGGCGTCGTCTTTCAATCTCCGAGTCTCGATGGCAAGCTGACAATTCTGGAAAACCTCCGTTGCGGTGGTGCCCTTTACGGATTAGGCGGTTCCGAACTCAAAACCCGTATTGCTGAGGCTACCAAGGCACTCAACCTCACCGATCGGTTGAACGACCTTGTCGAGACTCTCTCCGGGGGTCTCCAGCGCCGTGCCGAGATCGCCAAGTGTCTCCTGATCAGGCCTGAGGTTCTGCTTCTTGATGAGCCCTCCACGGGACTTGATCCGGGTGCCCGTATCGACCTTTGGGCCGCTTTGGAAGAACTGCGAAACCAGCATGGTGTCACCGTGCTCTGCACCACCCATCTGATGGAGGAGGCCGCACGGGCTGACCGGGTCGGCATTATCAGCACAGGCAAACTTGTTGCCCTAGGCTCACCCGATGAACTGACCGGGGCGATCGGAGGCGACGTGCTGAGCCTGGGAGCAGCCAAGGAAACCGGTCCAGATATCCTTTCCAAACTCATCACGGACCGTTTGGGTATTCCGGCAACCATCGTCGAAGGCGAAGTTCGGATCGAATCCCGCGAAGCCTATGCGCTGGCGGCACGCCTGGCCGGGGAATTCCCCACCGAAATCATCTCCCTTCGCATCGCACGCCCCACCCTGGAAGATGTCTTTATCGCGAGAACGGGCCGTCTCTTTTCCGATCAGGATCTTGATCCGGACGCAAAACCAGCCAAGAAGAAGCACTAGCCGTACGCCATGAAAACTCCTCAACTTCTCTGGACTCCTTCCTTCGCCTTCTGGTGGCGCGATGTCATCCGTTTTCTACGCCAGCGCAACCGCATCATCGGAGCGCTCGCCACTCCGCTTGTTTTCTGGCTGCTGGTCGGCTCTGGATTCGGCCCTTCATTCAGGAACCCTAGCGCCTCAGCACACGCAGGCAGTTATCTCGTCTATTTCTTTCCCGGCACACTGGTATTGATCATGCTCTTCACAGCGATCTTCTCGACGATCTCCATCATCGAGGATCGGCGAGAAGGATTTCTTCAGGGAGCCTTGGTTGCACCGCTTTCTCCGGCAGCGATTCCCCTCGGCAAGTTTCTTGGAGGTACCACACTCGCTGTGCTTCAAGCGGCTCTCTTCTGCGTTCTGGCCCCCTTGGCAGGAATGCCAATCGGCCTTCATCAGATCGCCCTGCTGCTCCCGGCCCTGATCCTGGTCGGCTTTAGCATGACGGGGTTGGGCTTCCTCGTCGCCTGGCCGATGGATTCGACGCAGGGATTCCACGCAATCATGAATATTTTCCTAATGCCACTTTGGATGATGTCGGGGGCTCTCTTCCCAATGCCGGCAGGCACAGGCTGGCTCTACTGGGTCGGCAAGTTGAATCCTGTGAGCTATGGCGTCACCGCCATACGATCCGCCTTTGATACCAGCCACGGGGTTGTGCCTCCCGGCTATCTTCCCGCACTTGGTATCACCGCCCTATTTGGGGCACTCACTTTTGCCATTAGCGTTTTGCTTGTCGCAAAGCGGAGTCGGCGCAGTTAATCGCCTCACCCCGGTTGCAGATGAGCGATCTTCTTGATGCCCTGAGCGCAGGCATTCTCTGCGGCGATGGTGCCATGGGAACCCTGCTTTCCGAACGAGGCACACCGTCCGGAACATGCTATGAGGAGTTGTGTCTCTCCCATCCGGAATTGATTGCCGGTATTCACGGGGAGTATCTGGCTGCCGGAGCGAAGATTCTCACCACCAATTCCTTTGCTGCCAATGCCCTAAAACTTGAGTCCTTCGGATTGGAAACACGCACAAAGGAGATCAACCAAGCTGCGTCTCGACTAGCCAAATCTGTTATTGATGCCCAGACGGCCTGGGTAGCGGGAAGTGTTGGCCCTCTCGGAGTTTCTGGAAACGATGCAGAGGTGAAAGGGATCGACCGGGAAGCTCTTTTTCATCAACAAATTTCGGCCCTTCTGGAAGGGGGATGCGACCTCCTCCTCCTTGAGACGTTTCAAAACCCGGAAGAGCTGGCCCTCGCCTTGCAGGTAGCCAAATCACTCAATGGCAACGTGCCGGTGATCACCCTGCTTGCCTCGCCGGAAACAGGCCGCCTTCCAGGAGGTGACTGGATCGGGGATGTGCTGGAGATGCTCGGGGGAATGGGTGCCGACCTCGTCGGGCTCAATTGTGTGAACGGTCCACAGGCGATGCTGCGTCTTGTTGAAAAGATTGCTCCTTCCCGCCCTTTGGCCGTCTATGCAAACGCTGGTCGCCCTTCCTATCAGGAAGGGCGGATTGTCTATGGCACAACGCCGGAATATTTTGCCGATTTTGGAAGACGCATGGCCGAGTCTGGAGCAGTGCTTGTCGGGGGTTGCTGCGGCACATCACCTCTTCATATCAAGGCTCTTGCTCATGCCGTGGCGGGACTCAAACCTGCACCACGCAAACTTCCCTCCATCACGATCAATGAAGGGGTGACGCCTTTGAGCAAACCTAGGGAAACCAATTTGCTGGATCTTATCGCCGCCGGAAAAACAGTCGTCGTTACCGAACTGGATCCCCCCAAAACACTGCCGCTGGAAAAATTCTTTGCCGCAGCCGAAGCGATCACGGGTGCCGGGAGTGATGCCATCACCCTTGCGGACAATTCCCTCGCCATTCTCCGCGTCAGCAACTTCGCTGTTGCTGCGCTGCTCAAGGAACGCGGCATCACTCCCCTGCTCCACCTGAGTTGCCGTGATAAAAATCTTATCGGTCTGCAAAGTGAGCTCCTCGGAATGGCGGCACTCGGAATGCGCCATGTTCTGGCCCTTACCGGTGATCCAGCCAAGGGCGGCGATCATCCGGGAGCCTCTTCAGTCTATGATGTAAACTCCGTTGGTTTGCTGGATGTCATTCGTCGCCTCAACGAGGGCTACACGCAGGCTGGCACCGATCTTCAGGCAAGGCCCGATCTGATTGCGGGCTGCACTTTTAACCCGAACGCCCGCAATCTTGATACCCAGATTCAGCGACTTGAGCGAAAGATCGCAGCCGGAGCGCGCTATGTCATGACCCAGCCTGTCTTTGAAACATCCCTTGTCGAGGAGACGGCGAAACGCACGGCTCACTTTGGAGTCCCGGTTTTTATTGGAGTCTGGCCTTTGCTCAACCAAAGACAGGCTCGTTTCCTTCACAACGAAGTCCCTGGTATCAAGATTCCGGAATCGGTCCTCCACCGCATGGAGGGACTCGAAGGTATCGAGGGACGCAAAGAGGGGATCGCGATTGCCAAGGAAGTGACACGCACCGTGCTCAACAACTTTCCGGGGATCTATTTCATGACCCCGTTCCTTGCGTACCAGACGACTGAGGAACTTTGCGCCTTTGTCCGTTCCCGGTAGATCGCCTTTGCTCGGTTATTTCAATCGGATTTACAAAAAAAACAGCCCCATCGCCTTGAAGCGAAGGGGCTGTTTGGAAAAATGAAGATCGTTGATCGGAAATTATTTCTTCTTGAGGGTCTTGAGCTTGGCCTTGGCCTTAACGGCAACCTTCTTCACGGCTGTCTTCTTCTTAGCGGCAACAGGTGCTGCTCCGCCGGCAAGACGGATATTCAGACGACTCTTTTTACGGGCGGCTGCATTTTTGTGAATGACTCCCTGCTTGGCAGCCTTGTCGAGCTTGGAAATGAAACTCTCAAAGAGTCCCTTCACTTCTTCCGAACTCGCGGCCAAAGCTTCGCGCAATTTCTTTTCATCAGTCTTGAGGCGGCTCAGAACACTGACATTGTGTGCGTGGCGCTTTTCACCCTGGCGGGAGCGCTTGACAGCGGAGCTGCTTTTCTTGACGGGTGCTTTTGCGGTGGCCATTGGAAGGAATGATGATGGGTGGTCTGTGGATGATCTGATGTGCCAGAGGGGAGAATCGAACTCCCGACCAAGGGCTTATGAGTCCCCTGCTCTACCGCTGAGCTACCCTGGCGCGGTGGTGGTGTAAAATAACTGATTTCACCCATCCCGCAAGACATAAACCAACCCGCTCCCTGCGCGGAAGCGATTGTCTTGCTCGAAGAAACCGCCCCGCGATGAGGATGAATCACTAATGCAGAATCACGGTATTAGTAGCGCTTGCGGGGCTGTAGTACGGAGGACTCCCTGCCTGAGTTGCCGTGATGGTCGTCGTTCCCGTTCCCTTCATGATGGCACTGTTGGTACCGCTGATCGTCAGGATATTGGTGTTCGCACTGGCAAAGACCACAGGGAGTCCGCTGCTTGCTGTTGCCACGAGCGGGATGGTTCCCCCGTTGGTGAACGTCAAACTGGTGCCGTTTGTCGGCGAGGTGAAGGAGACCGTTTGCGTTGCCGGGGCCACGATCACCGAATTATTGGTTATTGGTGCGGCAGCATAAAGATTATTGCCTGCCTGCAATGCCGTAATGGTGGATGTCCCTGTTCCGATGACCGTCGCCGTGGCATTGCTGATGGTCAGCACATTTGTATTGCCACTCGTGAAGGTAACACCGAGCCCACTGCTACTACTAGCAATAAGCGGAATGGTTTCCCCATTGGTGAATGTCACGCTGGTACCGTTGGTCGGCGAGGAGAAGGTGACCACTTGCGCCCCCTTGGCTACAATCACTTTGTTGGTGACCGGTGTCGCAGCGATATAATTGGTACCATCCCCGGGCTGAGTCGCCGTAATGGTGGTCGTTCCCACACCTACATAAGTCGCCGTGGTATTGCTGATCGTCAGGATATTCGTATTGCCACTCGTGAATGTAACAGGAAGCCCGCTGCTGGATGTGGCCACCAGCGGGAAGGTTCCTCCATTGGTGTAACTGAGTCCGGAATTGGTTGTGGGCGACGAAAAGGTGATTGTTTGCGCGTTTGCAACGAACACTGCATTGGTGACAGGGGTCGCCGCATAGTAATTGTTATTCCCATTCTGTGTTACCGAAATGGTGGTCGTGCCAATTCCGACCATGGTTGCCGTGGCATTGCTGATGGTTAGCACATTCGTATTGCCACTAACAAAGGTCACAGGCAGGCCACTGCTAGCCGTTGCAATGAGCGGGAAGGTTCCCCCGTTGGTGTAAGCGATCGATGCATTGTTTGCAGGCGAAGAAAAGGTAAGCGTTTGCGTCGCCGGGGCCACTACCACCAAATTGGTCACCGGTGTCGCTGCACTGAAATTAGTATTGCCAGCTTGTGTCGCCGTGATGGTCGTCGTCCCTGCTCCCACATAGACCCCGCTCGTGCCGCTAATGGTCAACACATTCGTATTGCCACTAATAAAGGTCACAGGGAGTCCACTGCTTGCCGTTGCAGTAAGAGAGATGGTTCCACCGTTGGTAAAGGTCACGCTGGTGCCGTTGGTCGGCAAGGAGAAGGTAATGGTCTGTGAAGCCGCTGCCACGTTGGTTAATCCTAGCAACTGACTGATCGAGGTGGTGTTGTAATTGGCGCCCCGAGCACTGGCTGTGATCGTTGCCGTACCGGTTCCCGAAAAATTGATGATCGCAGAATTACTGGTGATGGAACCACCGTTTGTGAGCAGTGTTGTCACCGCATTGCTGCTGGAAATCACCACATTGGTGTTGGAAGTGGTAAAGATAATCGGGACGACTGAGGAATTGGTTGCAACGAGAGGAACCGTCTCGCCATAGACCAGATTGGTCACACCGATTAACCCCATCGTGATTGTCTGGCTTCCTTTGAAGACGGTAAGAAGTTGGTTAATGTTCGGAGCTGGCTTATAGGTGCCGTTTCCTTCCTGGCTCGCCGTGATGAGGACATACCCTGCACCCGTCACGGTCAGATTTGTGCCCGAAACGGTGGCCACCGTGGGATCCGCACTCGTCAAGGTGACGGGAAGTGCCGATGAGGCTGTTGCTGAGAGAATGACAGCATTTGTTTTTCCATAGGTCTGTCTTGGAATTGCACTAAAGCGGATAGTCTGGGTCTTTGTAGGCGTTGTTGCCGAGATGCCATAACGGATCGCGTTATTGTTCACATCCGCCACGAAGAGAGTATTGGTATTTGTACCCACAGCCACTCCGGCAGGCTGGTAGAAGCTGGCATTGGGGCCTGTCCCATTGGCACTGCCAATGACTCCGGGGGATCCTGCCAGGGTGCTCACCACTCCGTTCACGCTGATTTTTCGGAGCGTCTGATTGTTTCTGTCGGAAATATAGAGCGTTCCTTTTCCATCAACATTGATCCCGAACGGGGTGGAGAAACTGGCATTCGTACCCGTTCCATCCGAACTGCCAGCGACACCTGCCGTTCCGGCAAGCGTCGTGACCACCCAGTTGGTTCCATTGCGCACCACCTGCCTGATCGTATTATTGCCGCTGTCAGTCACATAAAGATTCGTGCTACCGCTGAGTACTACTACTCCTTCCGGTAAATTGAAGCGAGCGGCGGAGTTTGTCCCATCGGCACTGCCACTCATTCCCGCCGTTCCAACAGGAGTTGCGACCACCCAATTGGTGGTCAAACCGTTGGTGTTTGTCGCTACCACCGGGGAAACTGTGCGAATCGTGTCGTTGGCCGTGTCAGCAATATAGAGGTTGGATCCAGCATCCAAGGCAATGCCATCCGGCAAATTGAACGTGGCATTGGTTCCGATTCCATCAGCACCACCGGCAACACCTGCCTGACCAGCTAGCGTCGTGACCACCCAGTTGTTGGAGGTGACCATGTTCGAGGCAATCCAGTTGGTCGTCGTCACGCTGCTATTACTGTAGGTCGGATTGTTCGTCACATAATTGATGGTCGTCGAAACATTGGTACTCGACCCGTTGATTGTCGTAGTGGTGAGATTGGTGACACTAATTGAAATGGTCGTGGTATTGGAGCGGACGGTCAGGATTTGCTCGATATTTGTGGGACCATTCGGCACATTGGTGGCCACGGGGCTGATTTTACGCACCGTGTAGTTGCCACTATCGGTCACATAGATGTTCGTCTTCGCATCCAGAGCAAGACCGAGTGGCTGGTTAAATGTCGCATTCGTGCCGATTCCGTCTGCACTGCCATTCGTCCCGGCTGTTCCGGCAAGGATTGTTATCGTCCCGTTTGTATCAATTTGACGGATAATGTTATTGCCAGTGTCCGCCACATAGATGTTCGTCTTCGCATCAACACCCACCCCAAATGGCTGAAAAAACCCATCGCCGGCGAGCGATGAAACAGCCGCGTTGGTGGTAAGCAATCGGATCATGTTGTTGCCATTGTCGGCGACTGCCAGCATCCCGTTTGTGTTGGCGGCGATTCCCGCGAGAACTCCAAAACTGGCATTCGTGCCGGTGCCATTTCCCTTACCGTTTGTTCCTGTTCCTGCAAACGTCGTGACGACGGCGCCGGGAGTGATCAGGCGGATGAGGTAGTTGCCGCTGTCGGTGACATAGAGATTCGTGCCTCCGCTGACGGCAATTCCGACCGGATCATTGAAGAGTGCATTCGTGCCGGTGCCATTCGCACTGCCGGTTACTCCCGGCGTGCCCGCAAAGGTAGTCACGTTGCTGTTGGGATCGATCAACCGAATCGTGCTGTTTCCGCTATCGGCGATGTAGAGGTTTGAAGCATTGTCAAGAGCAATACCTGTCGGACCATCGAAGAGCGCATTGGTCCCTGTGCCGTTGGTGCTTCCATTCGTTCCCGCTTTTCCTGCAAGGGTGGTCACCACCCAGGTGGCGTAGTAATTGGTGGTGATATTGGTTCCGTTGGTTAAAATTACTGAGTTGAAACCTGGGGTGATTTTTCGAATTGTGCTGTTACCCGTGTCGGTAACATAGAGGTTGTCGTTTCCATCGACGACAATGCCCTTGGGATTATTGAATCGGGCATTGGCATTCGTGCCATCCAGACTTCCCTGCGCTGAACCGGCAAGTGTCGAAACGCTCCATATATTGGTAGCCACCGAAACCAAGTTCGTTATGGAGTAATTGGTAGCAATCAGTCGGTATATGGTAACGGGGGGGGAGATATTGGTGAAGGTGCTGTTCGTATTAGTAGTATTGCCCGAACCCGAGACCGTCACCGTTTGATCGATGTACAGCGTGGTGGTGACCGTATTCGTCGTTAAAAAAATGTCGCTCTGATAGATTGTCTCCATAGGAACGATGGTATATGTCATCGTTGGGGCGATCATCCGAACCGTGTTGTTGCCGCTATCGGTCACAAATAGATTCGTATTGCCATCCACCGTGATACCCCACGGCCCGTTGAAGAGAGCGTTGGTTCCATCCGTTTTTCCGCTCTTGCCCGCTGTGCCCGCAATGGTGATCGTCACTCCATTGGAATCAATCAAGCGGATGGCGTTGTTACTGCTATCGGCAACATAGGTGTTTCCACTCCCATCCATGGCCACTCCCCCGGGCCTGTTAAACGTTGCATTAATGCCCGTTCCATCCTGACTCCCTTTCCCAGCAATGACCCCGGCAATCGTTGAAATCGTGTAGGGTGTGTTGTAAACGGTCGCTGCCAGCAGTCCGGCACCGGTAATCAAAGAAGCGACACAAAACAAGAGCGTCGCAAGTTTCAGGGGGAGTTTCATAGAAATGCGGAGGGTGGTTGAAGAAGCTAGCACATTTTTGCCCAAGCAAACCAAAATAATTTTCACTAAATAGGAATTTCATCCATGTTGACATGCTTTTCATTTGCCAGCAACGCCCACAGAGGCGATCTGTAATGCCATGGAGCAGAAAAATCCCCAACCACCCCAGTCCCAGCAAGCCTCGATTCCTCTTCAGATGACCCCGCAGCAGACCTCGGTGCATTTCGCAAATCTTTGCCGGGGCTCCATGACACCGGAGGAAGTTTTTCTCGATTTCGGCATCAATCCCAACGCCTTCGCCCGTGTCTCCGAGGATCCCATCCAGATCACGGCCCGCGTGATTCTCACACCACCCTCTGCAAAGCGACTCCTGCATCTCCTCCATGTCATGCTATCACGGCACGAGGAATCCTTCGGTCCAATCCCCATTGAACCGCGTCTCACTGCCTCCGATTCAGCCAAGGATGCCGCCCCCGGCAGTTAAGGAACCGAAGGAACCGTTGATTTCATGAACCCTTCCCGCATGGCCTCAGCCATGACACCCCACGAAGTGGAGAGAGCTCTTTTCGAAACCAGACGTCGTATTGAGGCCAACATGGAACGCTTGGCGAGATCCTCTGCCGCTTTCATGGATGTCCGACCCTATTTTACCGAGCTTCTACAACTGGCTGCGGAAAGCGTTTCAGGACGGGGTGGGGCTGTCTGGTTGCGCGAAGGGGAAAAAATCGGCATGGCGGCTTCGCTTGAATACGACTCTTCCGAAGCAGTCCCCGGAAGTCGCCAGGAACACGATATCGCTCAACTGGTGACGCAGTGCCTTGAAAAAAATTCCGCGTTGATTGTCCTTCCAGGGCAGGGGGAACCTTCTCCCGAACAAACCGAGCCAACTAACAGCGCCCCGTACCCCTTTTTCTACGTTCCAATCCTGCTAGAAGGAACACCCCTCGGTGTCCTACAATTGTGGCTTCAGCAACCCGGCGATCCCGAACATTACAAAGATTTCGCGGCATTTCTTGGAACCGTGGCGTCCCATGCCTCCACCTATCTCCACCATCGTCATACCGCCAGAGCCAGGACACTTGCTGCCTCCTGGCAAATGCAGGCACGCTTCCATCAGGATCTGGTCAGTTGTCACAACACCCAGGAGGTCTTGGAAGTGTCAGCTCATCACATGGCGGATCTTGCCGGGGCGGAACTTGGCTTTGCCTGTCGTCACACCTCCAAGGGATGGAAACTCGTCGCTGCCTCCAACGCCGACAAGGTCATCCCCGCAAGTTCCCAGGCACTGCTTTTATCAGCGGCGGTGGAGGCTCTTCCCAAGGAAAAAATTGTCGCTGTTGACCGGAACCATGAGAAGACCCCCGGAGCGATACGAGAGGCACTGGAACAATGCGGAGCCCGCATCCTTGTCGGCGGATTTGCCTTTGAAAGAGAGGGGACGGCTCCGCGCCTCTTCCTGGGAGCTCTGCGACAAAGCTCCGCCCCCCCTCCACCCGAAGCACTCCAGTCCGTCTCTTCGGCGGCAGATTCCGTCGCACGGGTATTTCATGAAAAGGAACTTCGTGAAGCACTCCCCCTAAGTACTCTGTTCCATTCGATTGCGAGGTTGAGACTTTTTTGGAGAACTCATCCACGTCGGCTTCTCGGGACTTTCGGTGGATCTGCTGCGTTACTGCTGCTCATCCTCTGCATCCCTTGGCCCTACAAAATCTCTGCCGATTGCACCGTCATGCCGTCACACCGCCTTTCCGCGGTGGCGGGAACCGACGGGAAACTTCTCCAGGTGCTCGTCGGGGAGGGTGACACCGTCACCAATGGTCAGATTCTGGCCCGTTTGGATGATCGAGACCTGCGCGCCCAATTGGCAGGAGCGGAGGAGACGCGCCAGCGGTGGGCTGTCGAGGAGGCAAACGCCCAGTCCGCTGCAAATGATGCGGAACGCAAGGTGGCTGAACTCAATGGACTGAGGGAGGAAGAGAACATCAAACTTCTCACCTACCGTCTGCAACGCACCGAAATCACCTCGCCCATGAGTGGAGTCATCCTGACCCGGGAATTACGCAACCTGGAGGGTGAAAACATGGAGACAGGGAAAGTTCTGTGCGAAGTGGCAGATCCTGGGGCTTATCTGCTTGAACTTCAGATTCGGCAGCAAGATCTTGGAGAGGTGCAGCATGCCCTGGCGGCTGACACCCCCCTTCGCATTGATTTCATCCTGCATTCCCATCCGGGCAACCGGTTGCATGCCGAGGTGCGGGGTCTCACCGCTCTCGCCCCGGCAGCCGAACTCGGCCTAAAAGGAAGTTACTTCATCCTCCGCACCCAGTTCCCAGGTGGGGAACTTGCCCTTCAGGATCTTAAGACCGGTTACACGGGCAAAGCCAAGATCAGCCTTGGACACCGCGCGCTCTGGCGTGTGCTTTTCACTCCCTTTCTCAACTATCTGCATGTGGAGTGGGATCTATGAAAAATTTTTGCGCCATCATTTTATACCCCTTGTTGATGGCGACAGCCGTCGTCTCGGCGGAGCCTCATGAAAATGCCCAACCGATCGTGGTGGACGGGACACTTGTCCCCGTCCGGGAAGTCCGCGTGGCCAGCCGCGCCAAGGGTGTCATTCACTTCATCAGTGAGGAAGGGGAACGGGTCCATGCGGGGGATACCATCCTCGCCCTTGAGGATTCGATGGAAAAATTGGAAGTCAACCGACAGAAAAAAATCATGGAACTTCGCTCCGTGGAAGACAGTGCCGAGGAGCAACTTCGCAAGAAGGATGTGGTCAGTGCTCTGGAACTTGCGGAAAAAAAACTCAACCTCGATCTTGCCCAGTTGAATGTGCAGCAGGCACAGGAACTGCTCGATCGACGTTCGGTCGACGCCCCTTTCGACGGGGTCGTGACCCAGCGCCTCAAGACTGTGGGCGAGGCGGTTGATGAACTTGCTCAGGTCCTGACCATGGTCGATGTCAATAATCTCTACCTGGACTGCCACCTGCCTGCAGACTTACGGAGCCGCATCAGGGAGGGGGAGACCGTCACGATCCATGTTGACTCTCCGGTTCCCGCCGATGCGACCGGAAAGGTGGATATCTGCTCACCCGTGATCAATCCTGCCAGCGGTGATTTCAAAGTTCGTATTCTGATCCCCAACTCCGATGGTCGACTCACCCCCGGGGTTCAGGCAAAGGGAACCATCGAGAGCGCCACGATCCCCGCGACTGTTGCACAATGACCCGACCGGCCCCGGCAGACCTGCGTCCCGGAGCACTGCGGGCAGATCTTCAAACGAGTGAACAGACCCAGCGCGGACGCCGCTTCACGGTCATCAAAAGTCCGCTCACCCTCACCTATTTCCGCCTGCCTTCCGAACACTTCGAAGCGGCAAGGGAGTTTAACGGCACACGGACGCTGAGGGAAGCAAGCACTTTACTGACATCGCACCCCTACTGGCGGGCGCTGCCGAAGGAGGAGGCGATTTCGGAACTCTTCCAACTCGCCACGCAACTAGCCGGAGGAGGTCTGCTTCATCTTCCCGGAACCAGCGCCACCGCCCGCTCCCGACACCTACAGGCCCAAGTCAAGAGGCGCAAACTGGAGCAGATCGTGGGCAAAGTGCTCTACTTTCGAAAGCCGCTGATCGACCCGGACAAACTTCTCACCAGAATACTTCCCTGGTTCTCCTGGGTCTATACCCGCACGGCGGGATGGAGTTTTCTGATCTTGCTGATTCTCACTGCCTGGATGCTTCTCGACAACAGGGAGGAACTCAGTTCGCAGGCGGTGAACTTTTTTACCCTGAGCAACCTTTTCCTCTCCTGGGTCCTGTTCATGGGGGTCAAAATCGTCCATGAATTCGGGCACGGGCTCACCTGCAAACGCTACGGTGGCGAAGTGCATGAGATGGGGTTTTTGTTCATCCTACTCACACCCTATCTCTACTGCGATGTGAGTGATTCCTGGATGGTGGCCTCACGAGCCCGTCGTGTCGCTGTCACCGCGGCGGGAATAGCGGCGGAACTTTTCCTTGCCTGCGTGGCCGCCTGGCTCTGGCACATCCTCCAGCCGGGACTGGGACGCCAGCTCTGTTTCAATACAATGATCATCTGCAGTGTTTCGACGATTCTCTTCAACGCAAATCCACTGATGAAATTCGACGGTTACTACATCATGACCGATCTCCTGGAGATCCCGAACCTTCGCCAGAAAGGCAATTCCGTCGTTGCCGGTTTTTTTTCCCGCCTCCTGGGGATACTCCCCACACGCGAGGTGGTTTCCGAGCATGAAAAAAGCCTCCTTTTCGGCTTCTACGCAGTCGCCGCCTATCTCTACGGTTGGTGGATCACCTTTCATATTGCCGCCGTCGTCTTTGATAAACTCGAACCTTACGGCCTCGGTTTCCTGAGCCGCAGTTATGTCGGGCTCTTCCTCTTCGTCTCGGTGGCCCTTCCCTGTTGGCGTCTCGCCCAAGGACTCCGTAAAAACCCGATTTCCATGAACCATTTCCGAACCCCCCAGGCAAAGTGGGCCCTTGCAGCCCTCGCCACCCTACTCCTTTTACTCTTCCTTCCATGGAGACCGGAAATCCAGAGTATGGCGGTGATTGAATTTGCAACTCTTGAGCAGATCACTCCCGGCCAAGCTGGTTTACTGGAGAAGTGGTATGTTCATGAAGGGGAGAGGGTAACGCCAGGGGAAAAACTGGCTGAACTAACAAACCCATCCCTGAACAATGCCCTTAATCAGGCCAAACTGGAAAAGGAAGCCGACGAGGTTCAATGGCGCGCCGCCTTGGACTCCCCTGACGAACAGATCCGCCTCGCCGCAACCACCTGGCAGAAAAGTTCCCAGGAGGTCGGCGATCGTCTTCTCAGTCTGGAGGAACAGGTCTCCGATCTCACCGTCCGATCGACCCAGTCGGGAATCGTCTCCATGCCGCAAATGGATCATCTCATAGGCCAATACTTCCCCAAGGGTCGCCTTTTACTTCAGATCGGGGATGACCAGACGTTTCATACGATCCTTCCTCTGACTGAAAAGCAGGCCAGACAGGTAAAACCAGGCGATCCTGTCGTCGTGCGACTGAAAGCCTATCCCGGACGCAGAATGTCCGGGCATCTGCTCACGGTCCCCTCCAGCAGTGCGGAAGAATTCAGCACTCCGATCATGGCCAGCACCCTGGGAGGGGATTTTCCCTCCGAGGCTGGGAAAAATCCAGGGACACTCCCTCGTCCCGCCATTCCCTGCTATGAAGCGATAGCGGTTCTGGATCCTGTCGCCGAGCCGTTGCGCCCCGGCATGACAGGCAAGGCCTCCATCGCCATCCGTCCCACGACGCTGGGTGGATGGCTCGGTGAAACCCTGCTTGATTGGCTGAACCCCTCCTTGAGATTATAACTGGAAATCCCGGATCACGCGATCCCCATGCTGATCCTAGTCCCGGGAGACGGGAAGTGATAGAGTTTCGTTTAGAAAATACGCGTGCCTTTCAGACTCGTCGGTTTGGTCAGGGCAATTACCGCTCCATCCATTAACGATCCACCGACAAGCGGTGAACTGACCTCATTACCAAAGGCATCGAAATAGAGTGGGTTATTATTGTCGTGTGGCACAGGAGATGACTGCAGAGGAATAGGATTCGTCTTGTAGGCACCATAGACGCCGTCGGTGTCTGTGAGTGAGATGGCGGTAATTGTATTGATCGCTGCGATGTTATCCACCGATCCGGCCACCATCGACATGATGCTTCCAGCGCTGAAGGTGGCGACGGAACCCGTCTTGGCAACGGAGTCTGTGGCAGGCAGGCTTCCTCCCTGATCTTCCGCCACTCCAGCCTTGAGAATTCCAGCTGATCCAACGATTGCGCCCACATTGCCGCCGGTAAATCCTGAATCAGTCAACGAGACGTAGGGATCATCAATGAGTACATTCTGGACAAAATCCTGAACCGAAGTTCCGGCCCCACCATAGGTTTGAATAGCCTCATTGGGATCAATCCGGCCGACGGTTCCTGCAATCGAGATGGTGCTCATGGAGCCACCCTTGCCGACATTGGAGGTGTTGGAGCCGGCATTCCCGTAGTTATAGATCGAGCCACCGTTGCCTGCGATGAGATCAACGGCGACCTGGGTGCCAACCAGCTGACTAAAGTTGTTGATGCTACCGCCGTTGCCACCGATGCCATTTGCAGCTCCAAAGGCGCGCAGGGCGAGAATCACCGGATTGGTGTCACCTGCGATGCCAATATTATTGATGTTATCCCCGTTTTTATCCGTGGCATAGACTGCCCCGTAGGCGCTTCCTCCCGCACCCGCGATGACAAGAAGCTTGGAAGTGGAGGAATTGGCAGCATTACCATAGGAATTGCTAACCGACCCACCGAGACCACCACGTGCCAGTCCGTCACCGCCATTGCCTGCCACAAGGACCTCTGCAGTCGATCCAGCAGTGCTGTTAACAGAGTTCAGATTGCCACCAGCTCCGCCGGTTGCACCGTAACTGACACCTCCGTCACCGGCGATGATGCGGTTGAAACCATAGCCAAAGATGGTATCTACCTGCCCGGAAGAGGCTGCTATCGAAGAGATGGAGCCACCTGCACCGCCATTGCCCGTGATGCCGCTGCCGCCATTCCCAGCCAGGATTGATACTTCCGAGACGGCAGCACCAACGGTCGATTGATTGGTGAAATTGGTCACTGAACCACCGATCCCACCCGAGAGTCCGTTTCCTCCCACCCCAGCTTGAATCACAATCGGACCGCCCAGATAGTTGGTCGTGCTGATGGGGCTGCTATTGATCACCGAGCCACCCGTTCCACCGGCTCCAGCCATGGCGCTTCCACCCGCACCGGCCGTATAGGCAAGGAGCGATCCCGCGAAAGAACTGCCGCTTTGCGGTGGGAACAATGGGGCAAATCCCGTGATGTTGCCACCGGTTCCACCACTGACAACGCCGTTTCCTCCGGCACCGGCAAACAGAAAAATTTCACCCTCGTACGTGGTATAACCACCGGTTCCCGAGGATCCGTTAATCGTGCCTCCGTTTCCACCCTGATATCCTGACCCACCATCACCTGCGGTGAATTCGGAACCGGTCTGTACTTGGAATGTGGAAAGTCCACCCCCGTTCCCCCCTTTGGCAAAGAACCCCGCGCCCCCCTGACCCGCCGTTATGGAAAAACCTCCCCAAAAGTTTGTTGCTGCCGGGTCATACTGCAACCTCAAGCCACTTTGAGAGCCACCATTGCCACCACTGGTCAAACCATTCCCTCCATTACCAGCGATCAGCGTGACAAAAGGTTGATCCTGCTGAGTCACCGGCAGTGTCACTGTAAAGGAAGCAGTGGTAGTTGTCAGCAATCCATTGCCAATGGATCCGCCCGCTCCTCCCGCACCGAGGTCCGAGTTGCCACCGGATCCGGCAATGATTTGGATTCTGTAATCAATGAGGCCATGATTGACAATGACTGGCTGAATAGCCCCGTTGTCTGTGCTATAATAGCCCACACCCTGGATCAGGTTTGGGTCGTATAAAACGCCTAAAGGGCCATAACCATCCTTGGAAGTAGCCATGGCAGAGATATATCCAAAGGTCGTTCCCGCAGTCACAAGCGGCGCATAGCTGGTGGCTCCGGTTGTGGAAGTCGCATCATTGTTATAGAGACCGAATGCAACAATCGAAGCGTCATAATAAGCGGTAGCAGGCAAGACCAGGGGACTCTCAACACCATTTGTCGTCAGATCAGCTTGATAGGTCAGGAGAGCACCGCTAAACAGCTGACCGCCAGGTGCCAGATCAAACTGATAAAATCCTGTTGGGGTGCTCCCTGTTCCAGTGGTATAAAGAGCAAACTGGGTTGCATCCCCACCACCGAAACTTCCCGCAACGATTCCCTTGAAAGCAACATGGGAGTCAGTGCCCAGAAGTGTTTGTTCACCAACTAGGGTGACACCGTTAGTCTCGCTCATCCCCGCCTGCCCCGTGCCCGTACTAAAATCTCCGGTAAAAGTGCCGGCAAAGAGGCTCACCTGATTTCCCGCATCCAGAACCACCACGTTAAAGCTAGATCCTGTGACCCCCGAAGTGATGGCGAAATCGATGGGCGTGGTGAAATAGTTTGTAAAGCCAATGATGACATTTTTGTCGAAATTAGCCGTGGCGGCGTAGGGGTCCTGGGTACTCACTGTCGTCAGTTCATTTACATACTGTCCTCCTCCTGGGACATTCTGGAGCAAGTCGACAAAAGCGGTGCGATTCGTAGGAACACCAGCCAGCACCAGCACATCCGATGCGCCAACCCCCTCCTCGGCTGCTGTGGCTTTCAGCACAAATACTCCATCTCCCTGATAGTTCGTTCCTCCATCAAGGACCGGCATCTTGGTATCTGTATTGGTGAAGCTGTCGTAGGAGAAATTGGCAAAGAAATGTCCATCTCCTGTCCCGTCCAGCACTACCGCTGTGGTTTCTGCTGCGATGGTACCCTTCTGATAAACCTGCTGGGTGTAGGCCAGATCGAGTTTGCCATCACCATTAAAATCTCCGGTCACCAGATTGGTAATGGCCCCACCGCTGGCAAGGAAGCCCTGATTGACAAGATTTGGCAGGGTGGAATGAAGGGAGGAATCGATGAAATTTCCCCCTGTCGTGGAAGTTGCCTCCGTTCCCCAGATGCTGACACCTGTGGTGGGGTCGTTTCCGGGATTCATAAAAACGCTGATCCCGGTGTTGTTGTTTGGTAGCGACGAGGCGACGGCAATATCCAGAATCGGGGTGCCATCGGGGTAGGTTGCTCCATTAAAATCCCCCACGGTGATAGCTGAGGTGCTGGTGTCCAGCGAGTTCAATCCGGGAACAGCCAGATAGAGCACCGGGGAAGTGCTGGTAATCCCCGCAGCCGATCCGAAAACGATGCCCAGTTGATTGGGTGAGTTGGTCATGAACACCTCATCGGCGTACCCATCGTCGTTGAAATCAATCAATTTCGGTGTTCCAATGTCGCCCGCGGCGCGGAAAGTCGTGACGATGGCAACCGCGCTCGCATATCCCCCTGCGTCAGTCGGCGTCAGGGTGCCGGTGGTGAGGCTGGAACCGGGTCCCGCATTTCCGAGAGCGTTGCCGCCATTGCCCAATTCGAAATGGATGTTGCCATCCATGTTAAATTGTCCGAGCACAAGCGTGCCTGCGGCACCACCCGCGCCCACGAACCCCTCCCCGCCGGTTCCTGTCTTGATCTGGACGAGTCCTTCTATCGAACCGAGATCCGAAAGATTCGTAATGGAACCGCCATTACCAGCCTTACCACTGCTTGACGTGCTTCCATCGCCGCCATCACCAGCCTGGATCCGCAAGCCTCCGGTATCGCCGTCGAGTGCCACATTGCTGATGCTGCCCCCGTTGGCTCCGATGCCACCATCGCCCGCCACGATCCCATTGATCGTGAAGGGTACTGCACTGGCAGGTGTCGTGGAAGTCGCGGTGGAGCTGTCAATCGCGGAGATTCCGATAATATTGCCACCTGCCACTCCCACTCCGGGTGTGTAGGGCTTGAGGGTGCCCCCCTCCTGCAGATCACCTGCCGCATGGTTGGGATTGGTGGTTGTGGTTGAATAGTATCCGAAGCTGAAGCTGTTTCCACCGGCAGCGGTTCCCGTCTTGACGGCACCAATGTAGGGAGTGACACCGGAAACCTGATAATAGGGGGTACCGATACCATTGAAAGCTGCTACTTGGGCGGCGGTTCCCGCCGTGTCAATCACGATGCCATCCCCAGCCGCACCATCACCAATACCCCCTCCGGCATAGATGTTGCCATTGATGGAGTAGTTACTTGGCGCAAGATGGGTCAGGTAATTGTCCCCCGCAGGCACATCGGCTGCGGTCAGAGAACGGAGGGTGATCGCGTCGATCGTGGAATTCAGCAACAACAGGCCGTCATGACCGCTGGGATTACTCCCATCGGAATTCGAGAGAGTCCCATTTGCCTGCAGATCCGTCACGATGTCACCGTTAATATTGACGAAGGAAGTCAGTTTCAGGTTGTTGCCCGCTGCAATACCGGTGATGTCGTTGTAATCAAATTGATTACTCCCGTTGACATCCGTCGTATAAATCAACGCCTCACCTTGGGTGACGGCCATGAGATACACTCCATTCGCCTTGAGTCCCTGACCTGCTTTCAGGAGTTGGGGGGTCCCAAGGGTGACATCAATGTAATTGATGCCTGCCAACCCCGCCGGAGCGATGCGCGATTCAAGGGATTCGAGTAACAATCTCGATGATCTGGCCGGTGTGGTCATTTGGGGGAAATAAGGAGTGTTCTTTTTCACGATGGGAGAATTCGTTTTTATCTTCATGGCACTGGGCTACACGGCAAGGGGAACTGTGGGCAGATAGAGACCATAGCCCGTGGTTTGGCTGGAATCCGTGGTGAGCAGCGCGGTTGGAGTGAAATTACGCGCCTGGGTCAGCGTTACCGCCGCGATGAGTCCGTCGAGCGGGTCCGTAGTGCCGAGCGTCCAGGCGGATGAACCCGAACCGGAAGGCGTCAAGAAACCGGTTGTTGTCTGGAAATAGTCCGCTCCCCCGGTCGTCGGACTGCCGGCCTTGCCCCCGACAAGATTAGCCAAGTAGAAATTGCTGTAGGATCCGTCAAGGTTCGTGGCTAACGCCGTGGAGCCGCCGAGATAAATGCCATCGACCTTGTTCACGAGTTGCGGCGATGCCGCGCGACCGGCGACAATCGCTGAAATTGCCTGAGCAGTGATGTTCGTGACATTGCCGGCCAGACCGGTTGTCTTCGCAGGATTTGCCCCGGCGTTGCCATTCACGCCACCTGTTCCGGCAAAAATACCACCCATCGCGCTGCCATCGGTTGCAAAGCCATAATTTTCACCGGTCCGAATACCGATGTCTCCGGCCACATTGACATTGGTCACACTTCCTCCAAGGGCCCCCTTCACAGTCGCGCTGCCACCGACTGAACTGGTGATGCTTCCGCCGTTACCAGCTGCGATGGCATTGACGATGACGCTCGCCGAGGAGGAAATTTTGTTCACGCTGCCGCCAATTCCTGCAGCAGCCGTGCCGCTCCCGCCGTCTCCTGCCTGGACTGAGAATGCCTGTGATCCTCCATAGATACTAAGCCCCGTGAAGGATCCTCCCGCACCGGCCTTGCCGCCGGCTCCACCGGCACCGGCGCTGAAGATGGCGGCATCGGCCGCAGTGATGTCCGTACTCGTGTAACCCGAAGCATTGGTCACATTGCCCCCGCGACCTGCCAGTGTCGTGGCGGTGATGGCATCGCCACCGGATCCCGCAATCACGGAAAGAGTTCCCGTGGATCCCAGCGCTCCCGTTGCTCCGGTGAAGGCCACCTGCGAGATATTGCCTCCGTTGCCACCGATCGATCCGGCCCCTGCCTGGAAGGCAATGCTGCCGAGGGCCAGGACACTTGCATTGAAAATCGAGCCGCCAGCAGCTCCGGTGGATGGTGTTGTCCCGAGAGCCGCTCCACCAGCATCACCAGCCTGGATGGTGACGGAGGATTGCAGCGATTTCGCGAGGACACCCAGCGCTATTGTCGAGGAACCGATCGCTCCACCCGCCCCGATCTTGCCGTTGTTGCTTTCAGAGCTTCCACCCGTGCCTGCAACAATGTTCACGGCATCCTGCACCTGAATATTGGCATTGGTGATGGACCCTCCTGCACCTGCGGTACCGGTCCCACTACTGTCGCCACCGAAACCGGCTGTGAGCGTTGCAGTCTGGATATTCCCCCCAGCATCAGGCACCTGTGCACTGAAGGCAATCCCTGAGAGCGAGCCTCCCTTTCCGCCATTGCCCGTAGCACCTAGCACACCTCCCCCATCACCGGCAGTAGCAGCCAGTGAGGCCATTGCTGAGTTGCCACTCGAGGAATCGTTTTTGATGAAGTAATTGAACGACTGCATCGATCCGCCCGCTCCGCCACCCTTGAAGCCATCCCCTCCGTTACCAGCCTGTGGGTTAAGGCTGACATAGGTTCCACTACCGGAATCAAAGATCGTGGTGGAGTTAATGCTGCCTCCAGCCCCACCGATGCCACCCGTGGTTCCGTTGCCGAGGGAGTCGCCACCTGTGCCAGCGGAAAGGGATAGGGTAGTTAGCGTCGAGTTGGGAGATGAAATTCCGGAGATCGTGCCTCCCGCCCCACCGTTGCCAGTAAAGGAAGAACCTCCTGATCCTGAGTTCACGATCAGACTCTGAAGATATTCGTCCGCATACCACCCGAACTTGAGATTGCTCACCGACCCTCCGGCTCCACCGCCGGACTGGGTATTGGAACCGTTGCCGCCCTGGAAAATAAACGACTCTCCTGTGAGTGGTCCTGTTTGATCGGTTAGCGTCACGCCACTGGTATTGATCACGGACCCACCCGCCGCACCAGTTCCCAAAACGGGAGTACCTGCGTTTCCGGCGGAAGCATCTCCCCCAGCCACATAGACGGTAGAAGGAGGCGTCGTTAAGGGATCACCATACACATCATCCTGAATGTTGAACGTGGTCACAGATCCCCCGGATCCGGCTTTTTTCCCGGCAGTAAAGAGAGTTCCTCCATCACCACCGAGCACCTGGATGTCAAGGGCTCCCGGCGCGGAAAGCGGGGTGGCGGTGAGGAGTGTTGTATTTGTCACGGCTCCTCCGTTGCCTGCAGTCGCTCCAGCGCCGCCGTCACCCCCCTGAACCGTCACATCATTCTGCAGCAAATTTGTCGAGGCCACGATGGCATTGGCGCTATTGTACTCGTACCCCACCCAGACTTTGCTTACTGCGCCGCCACTCCCACCAGCCCCGGCACTACCGGAAAGCGCATCGCCTCCAAGTCCCCCGGCAATCAAAATCATGTCGTTACTGATGCTGTTAGGCACCCCCTTTATCACGACTAGGGAAACGGCACCTCCAACACCGCCATTGATGGCAGAACCAATACCGGCACTCCCGCCATTACCACCCTGAATCGTAATTCCAGCGGCATCTGAGAGAAGTGTCACATTTGTGATGCTGCCACCCGCGGCACCAGCACCACCGGCACCGGCATAGAGTCCCGCTGAATTCTGCAGCGTGATATTGGAGAGACTTCCGCCGGTAAGTTTCGCGGCAGGAAGAAACCCGTTCCCCTGCGTGCTGTCGCTGCTGAACTGGGTAAGAACACCGGTTCCCACGCCTGCATAGCCTCCAAAGGTATATTCCGTGTCGGCGGTCAGTCCGCTCTGCACGGTCCCATAGACAAAACCGGCGCTGACGTTCGAAATGGACCCTCCGGCAATGATGCTCCCACCGACAACATTCTGATTGATAATCGAACCGATACTCCCGCCCCCGGTATTGATGGAACCGATGCTCTGCTTGTTGGAGATCAGGTTATCTGCAGAGATAGTCCATGTGGCTGGATTTGAAAGCGTCTTGGCTGTCAGATTGTCCACGATATCACCGTTCACATTCAGGCCGCCGGTAAGCGCAATTTTGGCCCCCGAACTCAGCGAAATTCCGGAGATTTCGTTGGTCTGGGGAATACCATCGTGGTTGTAGTCGGTGAAAAAAACCTCCGCCGCACCTCCCGTCAGCTTGATGGAACTATTGAACCCGCCGGAAGCACCCGCAGTATAGATCAGAAGCGTGTCGCCACTCTTGAGCGGAATGTAGTAATTATCATTAGTGAATCCCGTAAGACTGCCAGTGCCCGGCTGAATCGCAGCAGTGGATGCAAGCGCAAAGAGTGTCGACACTCCGTTGCTTGTTCCGGCATACTGATCAGTATTATGGCTGCCGGCTGGAACTGGATTGGCGGTACTGCCAGCAGAGACTGGGCCCGCATAAATAACGGCAGGCGCAATGCGGGATTCGAGCGATTCGAGAAACAACCGGGGAAGAGACATTGGGGGAGAAAGGGGTAGTTAATTATCTGCGAAGCATACCGTAGCCAGTTTTATCGCGCGCGCATCTTTTTTTTTCACCACATCAGCTGATTTTGAATTGCAGACAACTTTTCTTAAGGCGGTCGAATGCGGACGGACACCCTGGTCGACGGGAACACAACACATCCCTTCCCGAGCTAAGGTCATGTCTCGCACACAGAGTGTCACCAGAGTCCTCATTGATTACCGGACCGCCGAAAAATGACTCTCTTCTAAAGGCGCAACCCAATAAAACAAAGAGATCCAAAATCAGTATTATTAATGAGTTAGAAAAAATCGTGTTGCCCATAATGATGGAGATACCAATTGACAAGGAAGCATCCTTGTCCTACTACCGCTGGTGACGGTCCATCCACAAACCACAAACCAAATGAATAAAACCCTTACACTCCTCGCAGTTGTTTTGGCTACCGCAGCGACCTCGTTCGCTGGCGTGGCTGACTCCAAGAAAGTCGTTGTTGCACCGGTTCAGACCGATCTGTTCCGTGCCGGCGAAGTCCAAGTTGACGCTTTTGTTGCTGGCGCAGCCGGCAAGTTCAGCGGCAAGAATTACAATGGCGTTGGCGGCGGTCTCGGCGTGAACTACTTCTTCACCCGTTACTTCGGCATCGGCGTTGATGACACCCTCGGTGGCCTCAATCACAACGGCAGCACCTACGACAACCTTCAGGGTAACCTGATCGCCCGTCTGCCTATCGAAAGCTGGCACCTCGCTCCTTACGCCATCGCTGGTGGTGGAGCAACTTGGGGCGCACACAATGCCCAGGGCAACGGCAACGTTGGCGTTGGTGTTGAGTACCGCTTTACCCACACCGTTGGTCTCTTCGTTGATTCCCGTTACATCTATGGTAACCAGGGTCTCAGCGAAACTCTGAGCCGTGCTGGTGTTCGCTTCGCTTTCTAAGAACTCTTAGTTAGAGATTAATTTGCAGAGGCCCCGGAGGAAACTCCGGGGCCTTTTGTATGCCGGCCTTCCCTGACCAGGCATCCTTTGGATTCCGTGTTTTCATCGCCTTCGTTGACGCCTTCGGGGAGAAACAGTAGGGTGCTCAGTCCAACTCGTTTTTGTCATGACCTCTTCCACATCACCCATCACTTCCCGACGCATCGTCGTGGGCATGAGCGGCGGCGTTGACTCCAGTGTCGCTGCCTGGCTGCTCAAGGAACAGGGATGGGATGTCATCGGTGTTACCATGAAACTCTGGCCGCAGGATTGCATGACGCGCGCCGAGGACAAATGTTGCGGCCCGCAGGCTATCGCTGACGCCCGCAGCGTTGCCCATACTCTGGGCGTCCCCCATTTCGTCATCGACGAGGCCGTTCCCTTCGAGCGATTGGTGATTGATTACTTCGCAGATGAATACCGCGCCGGACGCACGCCCAACCCCTGCGTCATGTGCAACGAGAAACTGAAATTCGGCAACCTCTGGGACAAAGCCACCGCCCTTGGCGCTCAATTCATCGCCACCGGTCATTACGCCTCGGTGGAGCATTCCGAACACCAAGCTCCCATTTTGCGCAAGGGACTTGATTCTAAAAAAGATCAGTCCTACTTCCTCTTCAGCCTGCGCGGAGAACAACTCGGGCGCGCCCTCTTCCCTCTTGGATCCCTTACCAAGGAAGAGATCCGTGGGATTGCCCGCAAACTCGGCCTCAAGGTCGCTGACAAGGAGGACAGCCAGGAGATCTGCTTTGTGCCGGGGAAGGACTACAAGGCATTCCTCAAGGATCGGGGCGAGACTTTCCAGCCAGGCGGCTTCTACGACCTCAAGGGAAACTTCCTCGGCCCGCATGAAGGCATCGAACTCTTCACCATCGGCCAGCGCAAGGGTCTTCCCGGAGGCGCGGGCACTCCTCGCTATGTCATCGATATTGATGCGGCTTCAAGTCGCGTCATCCTCGGCGGTGAGGAAGACCTGCTCTGCGAGGAGTTCACCGTCAGCCGTGCAAACTGGCACATCAGCCCCCCATCGCTCCCCTTAAAGATCAGCGTCAAGGTTCGCCATGGACACACGGGTGACGCAGCCGAAGTGGTTGCGGGCCCCGACGACACAGCCATTATCCGTCCTCTTGAACCCCTTAGGGCGGTCACGCCAGGCCAGGCTGCCGTCTTCTACGACGGGGATCGCGTCATCGGGGGAGGCTGGATCGCCCGCCGCACGATCCTGCCCGCCGCAGCTTCGAAAACAGAGTTAGCACGGGGAACCGCTGATTCCCTAGCATGAATAAAAAACCAGCAGCAAAGGTGGCGACACCGGGCAAGAAGACTCCCGTCCGACGCATGACTACCAGCACCCACTTCGATTCGATCGAGGAGGTCATTGAGGAAATCCGCCGGGGAAAAATGGTGATTGTCACCGACGACGAAGATCGGGAAAACGAAGGAGACCTTGTCATGGCCGCTTCCAAGGTGACAGCGCAGGCTGTCAACTTCATGGCCCATCATGCGCGAGGCCTCATCTGCGTGCCGATCACCGAGTCGCGTGCCGCCAAACTCGGCCTCCAGCGCATGGTCGCCCATAACCGGGATTTGCACTCAACCGACTTCACGGTCTCCGTCGATGCCTCCGTCGGTACCACCACAGGAATCAGCGCACGCGATCGCGCAACGACGGTGAAGGTGCTCAGCGACCCGGAAGCGGAACCCAAGAACCTCAATCAGCCCGGACATATCTTTCCCCTTCAGGCAGCGCCGGGCGGAGTTCTTCGCCGCGCCGGGCACACGGAGGCCTCCGTGGACCTTGCCCGCCTTGCAGGACTCGATCCTTCTGGCGTGATCTGTGAGATCTTGAATGAGGATGGCTCGATGGCCCGCCTTCCCGACCTGCTGAAATTCAAAAAAAAGCACGGTCTGAAAATCTGCTCCATCCGCGACTTGATCGCCTACCGACGCGCCAGCGAAAAACTTGTTCAACGGGAACAAGAGATCTCCATGCCGACCGATTTCGGGGATTTTCGCCTCTTCCTCTACCGATCGGAAATCGACAACAATCACCATCTGGCTCTTGTCAAAGGCCCCATTGATCCCAAGAAGCCAGCTCTCGTTCGCGTCCATAGCGAATGCCTTACCGGGGATGTCTTCGGCTCCCGTCGGTGCGATTGCGGGAGCCAGTTGCACACAGCCCTGAGTCAGATCGCGGAAAGCGGGCATGGCGTCCTTGTCTACATGCGTCAGGAAGGCCGCGGTATCGGCCTCGCGGCCAAGATACACGCCTACAAACTTCAGGAGGAAGGCATGGACACCGTTCAAGCCAACGAACATCTCGGCTACCCTCCCGATCTCCGTGAATATGGCACCGGAGCGCAGATTCTGGCCGACCTCGGCGTGCGAAAGATCCGCCTCCTCACCAACAATCCTCGCAAGGTCGTCGGTCTGGATGGCTACGGCATGGAAATTGTCGAACGCGTTCCCATCCGCTCCATCTCCAATCCGCACAACGCCGGTTATCTTTCCACCAAGAAAAAGAAAATGGGCCATCTGCTCTGAAGCAGCATTTCCCGGGAGGCTACTCGCAAAGTCCTCGCAGGTCCTCTCGCACGACAGCTGCGATCTCAAAGGAACGAAGTCGGGCCGCGTGGTCATGAAAATGTCCTGCCACCAGCAACTCATCCGTTTTTGTTTCCATGAGCATGGAACGCAGCCTCTGCCCTACTGTTTCAGCGGAACCAATCGCTGAGTAGGAAAGAGGCTGCTGAATTTGGGCTAGTTCCAAGGCCGAAGCGTATTGGGCAATATCCTTCACAGGTGCCGGGACAGGGCCGGGAGTTCCCCGCCGGAGATTAATGAATGCCTGCTGCACCGAAGTGAATTGATACCTCGCCTCATCGTCGGTCTCGGCGGCGAAGATATTCACCACGATCATTACATGGGGCTGCTGGAGCTGCTTTGAAGGCCGGAATTTTCGGCGATAGATCTCCAGGGCCGGCATCAGGTCGGCGGGTGCAAAATGGGAAGCGAAGGCAAAAGGGAGCCCCAGAAAAGCCGCTAACTGTGCGCTGTATAAACTGGAACCAAGCAGCCAGATGGGAACTTCCAATCCCGCCCCCGGAACCGCTGTTATTTTCTCTCCCTCGCGGAGTGGTGCCAGATACGCCTGAAGTTCCTGTACATCCTCCGAAAAATGATCGGCGCTGCTGGCAGGATCACGGCGAAGCGCACGCGCGGTAGCCCCATCGGTACCGGGAGCACGTCCGAGCCCCAGATCAATGCGTCCGGGATAGAGGGAAGCCAGCGTTCCGAATTGCTCGGCTATAACGAGCGGAGAATGGTTGGGCAGCATTACTCCTCCCGATCCGACCCGGATGGTTTTGGTTCCGCCGGCCACATAGCCAATGACCACCGCCGTTGCCGCACTGGCAATACCGCGCATATTGTGATGCTCGGCAAGCCAGTAGCGATGGTAGCCCCATTGCTCCGCGTGCTGTGCCAAATCAAGGGAATGACGCAGGGCATCGGCAGCAGTTGCCCCCTCCGCAATCGGGGCGAGATCGAGAACAGAGAAAGGGATCATGGAATCCTCAACGAAGAGGAATACTAACCTATCACCACTTCGGTGGCTTGTCCGTTGACCGTTCCATAATTCCCGATTACCCCCTCATCTTCCTTGCTCCTGGCGTGGCTGGATCTTGTCACCAGCATTCGCAGGAGAACGTAGAAAACAGGGGTTAGGAAAATCCCAAAACTGGTCACCCCGATCATTCCGGCAAAGACGGCGACTCCCATTGCATGGCGCATCTCCGCTCCCGCTCCGGTCGAGAAGACAAGCGGCACCGTTCCAGCAATGAAAGCAATGGAGGTCATGAGGATCGGACGCAGTCGCAGATGGGCCGCTTCAATGGCCGCCTCATAAATTCCGAGTCCGCGATGCTCCAGCTCCCTGGCAAACTCGACGATCAGGATCGCGTTCTTGCAGGCAAGTCCCACAAGCACCACAAGGCCGATCTGGGTGAAGATATTGTTATCACCCTTTGTAAGCCACACACCCGCGATGGCGGAGAGCAGCCCCATCGGTACAATCAGAAGCACTGCCAGGGGAAGGATGACACTTTCGTATTGGGCCGCGAGGACGAGGAAAACCAGCAGCACGGAAAGCGGTAGAATCAAAAAAAGGGTATTCCCGGCTATCTTTTCCTGATAGGTCAGCTCCGTCCACTCGAAGCCGATCCCACGCGGCAGCGTCTCCGCGGCGATGCGCTCAACCGCCGCCTGGGCCTGACCTGTGCTGTAACCGGGAGCCGCTGCTCCGTTCGCATCCGCCGAAGGATAGCCATCATACCGCATGGCCCGATCCGGCCCGTGACTCTGAATGATGTGGAGCAGGGAAGAGAGCGGCACCATCTCGCCCTTTTCGTTCCGGGTCTTGAGCAGACCGATGTCCTCGGCGTGGGCGCGGAATGGCGCATCGGCCTGAACCCTCACCTGATAGGTGCGCCCAAATTTGTTGAAATCATTCACGTAGAGCGAGCCGAGATAAATCTGGAGCGTGTCAAAGACCGAGGGAATGGAGACGCCCAACTGCTGGGCACGCGTCCGATCGACATCGGCATGGAGTTGCGGCACATTGATCCGGAAACTCGAAAACACTCCCCCCAACTCGGGTGACTGGGCCGCCTTGGCCGTGAAGTCAGCCAGCGCCTTGCTCAGTGCCTCATTGCCCAGTGCGGCTCGATCCTGGATCTGCAACTTGAATCCGCCGATGGTGCCCAGCCCCTGAACCGGAGGTGGCGGGAAGATGGCGATCGCCGCATCCCGGATAGTACTAAATTTTTGCTGCAACTGATGGGCGACGGCAAAGCCGCTTTGATCAGGGCGCTTCCTCTGATCGAAAGGTTTCAAGGTCACAAAAACAATTCCGGAGTTCGGACTGTTGGCGAAGCCGTTGATCGAAAGTCCGGGAAAGGCCACCGCGGACTCCACGTTCGGATTCTCCAGGGCTATCTTTCCCATCCGGCGGATTACGTCGTCCGTACGGTCAAGCGAAGCCGCATCGGGAAGCTGGGCAAAGCTAACGAGATATTGCTTGTCCTGAACGGGCACGAATCCGGCAGGGACAATTTTGAAAAGAAACAGCGCCGCTCCCACGAGTGCCGCGTAAAAAACAAGCATGACAGCCTTGTGACCCAGCGCGAAAGTCACCCCCCGGCGGTAGCCGTCGGTACCCCGGCGAAAAGCCCGGTTAAAGGGGCGGAAGAACCAGTCGAAGCAGAAATCGATGCCGCGCTGAAAAAGATCCTTCTTCTCTCCATGTCCCTTGAGGAGAAGGGCGGCGAGTGCCGGGGAAAGCGTCAGGGAATTGAAGGCCGAAATGACCGTGGAAAACGCGATCGTAAGCGCAAACTGCTTGAAGAATTGCCCTGTCAGACCGCTGACAAAAGCGAGCGGCACAAAGACCGCCGAAAGCGTCAGGGCGATGGCAATAATCGGTTCGGAAACCTCGCTCATCGCCTGATAGCTCGCCTCCTTTGCAGAAAGCCCCCGCTCGATGTTGCGCTCCACATTTTCCACCACGACGATGGCGTCATCGACCACAATACCGATGGCAAGGACGAGGCCAAAGAGGCTCAGGGCATTGATGGAGAAGCCAAAAAGCAGCATGATGCCAAAGGTGCCGATCACCGAGACGGGTACGGCAAGAAGCGGGATCAGCGAGGCCCGCCAAGTCTGGAGAAAAACGATCACCACAAGGACGACAAGCGCAATGGCAATGAGCAGGGTCTCGATCACCGCATGGATGGAGGCCCGCACGAATTGAGTCGGATCATAAACAATCTGGTACGTCATCCCCTCCGGCATCTCTTTGGCCAGCTCGGCCATCGTGTTGCGAACTTCTGTGGAGATTTGCAGGGCGTTCGATCCCGGAGCCTGAAAAATCGGGATGGCCACTGCGGATTGATTGTCGAGGAGGGAACGCAGGGCATACTCGCTCGCCCCCATCTCGATGCGGGCCACATCTTTCAGTCGCGTCACGACACCGCTCGCCGAGGTCTTGATAACAATGTTCCCGAACTCTTCTTCGCTCGTCAGGCGTCCCTGGGCGTTGACCGAGATTTGGTAATCGACACCGGGCACTGCCGGAGAGGCTCCGATCACCCCGGCGGCGACATCGACGTTCTGATCCCGGATGGCCTGCACCACATCGCCGGCGGCGAGTCCCCTCTCCGCAACCTTGCTCGGATCGAGCCAAATTCGCATGGAGTAGTCTCCTGAACCGAAGAGATCCACGGAGCCGATGCCGGGCAGTCGTGCCAGACGATCCTTCACATTGATCACCGCATAATTGCGAAGATAGGTCATTCCATAGCGACCGTTGGGAGAGAGCAGGTGAACAACCATCGTGAGATCGGGCGAGCTTTTCACCGTGGTGACACCGAGTTGCTGAACCTCCGCAGGAAGGCGGGGCAGCGCCTGATTCACGCGATTCTGGACGAGCTGTTGCGCCAGGTCGGGGGATGTGCCGAGCTTGAAGGTGATGGTCAGCGTCATCAGCCCGTCGGAGGTTGCCTGCGAGGACATGTAGAGCATCCCCTCGACGCCGTTGATTTGCTCCTCAATCGGTGCCGCAACAGTTTCGGCAATCGTTTCAGGATTGGCCCCCGGAAACTGGGCTTTCACAATCACTGAGGGGGGCACCACCTCCGGATACTCGGAGATGGGGAGTTCCTGCATGGCAATGAGCCCTCCCAGCAAAATCAGCGTGGAAAGGACTCCGGCAAAAACCGGCCGGTCGATGAAAAATCTGGAAATGTTCATGCTCTTACTTTTGCTTTTTTGCTCTCTTAGTATCCTGGGAAATCGTTTGTGCGGATCGCTTTATTTGCCCACGGATGCCGCAATGTCCTGGTTTTCCTGATGACGCTCCATCGCCACATTTTCCGGTACAATGACCTGACCGGGTCTAACGCTCTGCAATCCGTCGATCACGATGCGTTCGCCCTTTTGCAAACCGGATCGCACAATACGCAGGCCGTTGACAACGGGGCCGAGCGTCACCGCCCTGTAGTTCACCCTGTTCGCCGCATCAACCACCATCACATATTTTTTATCCTGATCCGTACCCACGGCACGGTCGTCCACGAGCACAGCGGTTTCGGCAGCCGATCCCGCCGTGCGAACCTTGGCGTAAAGCCCCGGTGTGAGATCCCCTGTGGAATTGTCAAAGACCGCGCGAACCCGGATGGTGCCTGAGGTGGTATCCAGCCGATTATCAATTGATTTCAGACGGCCCCGGCGGGGATAACCCTCTTCATCGGCCAGTTCCATGGAAACCGGGATGTGGTCAAGGCCGCTGTTTCCCTCCGCCCCGTTGGCCAAATATTTCAGATAGGTCTGCTCGTCGATTTCAAATTCCACATAGACCGGCGAGACTGAAACAACCGTGGTAAGGAGGGGCGCGTTTGCCCCAGCCTCCACGAGATTGCCCACCGTGATTTCAGCGCGGGAGACACGCCCTGTCACCGGAGATGCAATCGCGGTATAATCGAGATTGATCTGCGCCGCCTGAAGGGTGGCTTGGGCGGATTTGAGATTGGCATCCGCTTCCATATAGGCGTCGTTGTTCTGATCCAGCTCGCTTCGGGCAACCGTGTGAGTATCAAACAATTCCTTGCTTCGTATCAGATTGGCCTGGGCAAGAATCAGCTTGGCCTGGGCTCCTTCCAGCGCGGCCTGGGCCCGGGTCAGTTCCGCCTGAAAAGGACGCGGATCAATCGTGAATAGAGGATCGCCTTTCTTGACCATCTGCCCCTCGTCAAAATGCACGGCCACAATGAGACCCGAAACCTGGGGGCGGATCTCCACACGATCCACCGGTTGCACACGTCCCGAAAATTCATCCCATTCCGTCACCGATTTATCAATGACCGTTGCCACGGAGACAGGAACAGGCGGGGGAGCAGCGGCGGTTGCCTTGGCTGAAGGGTTGTTCGTTGAGAAAAGACCCGTGGCCCAGAGGAGTCCCCCGCAGATCAAGGCGGCCGCTATCAGGATGATGGGTAGTTTTAACGTGGTTTTCATTCTTGGTTTTTCGGTGATGAGAGAGGGGCTGAAGTTTTGACCGTTCCGGCCCCTGCATTCTCAACTGATTTTATTGGTACCCGCCGGCGACATACCAAGTTTCTCCGCTGACCCATGAGGAGTCGTCGGAAGCGAGGAAGGCAACGACGGTTGCGATATCCTGCGGCTGACCGACGCGGGCGAGCGGCGCTTGGGCCACAAAGGCCTTGTGAAAGTCATTCTCCGAATCGGAAACGCCCAATACCGCCGTCCCTTCTGTGACGACCAAACCGGGCGCGACTCCGTTCACGCGGATTTTCTTTGAACCGAGTTCTTTGGACAACGCCTGGGTAATCGAATCGACAGCTCCCTTGGTAGCAGAATACACTGACGCACCGGGAACTCCATTGCGACCGACAACCGAGCTGAGATTGATGATGCTGCCGCCTCTCTCACCGAAATGCCCGATCGCTTCCTGTGTGGTGAGCAGCAGGCCGAGCACATTCAGGTTAAAGTGCTTGTGGAAGTGTTCCTCGGTGATTCCTTCGAGGGGAAGGAATTCATAGAGACCAGCATTGTTTACCAGGATGTCGACCGTGCCGAAAGCCTTCTTCGTTTCTGCAAAGAGGTGTTCGATGTCCGACTTTCTGGCCACGTTTGCTCCGACGGCGATGGCCTTCCCTCCTTTTTCCGTGATTTCGGCGACGACCAAGTCGGCGCCAGCTTTACTGGACGAGTAATTAACGACAACCGCCGCGCCTTCTGCGGCAAGTTGTCTGGCGATCCCGGCTCCAATGCCTTTGGAGGCACCGGTGACCACAGCGACTTTTCCTTCTAGTTTTTTCATCTTTCTGGTGTTGTTGGATTTCTGGTTAAAGAGACCGAGCTTTGTTTCCCTGATGCGAGTTTGGAGTTGACTGGTAGGTATGGAATGCGTGCAAAAAAAACTAGGCGGCAGCTTGGGAAGGTCTCTTGAGACCAAGAAGCCTCATGACGCCATGCGGCAATCTCTCCAGATGGGTCATACTGTTCTCGATCTTGGCTTGCAGCAGCGCTCCAACGATGTAGGCAAAAATCTCCCGGCCCAAATCCGGAGCCTCTTCCAAGTCGATGAGTCCCTCCGCAGCCAAGTCCCTGACGAGAGATTCCAGATATTTTTGACTGCGCGTACTGAGTTGTTCCGCTTTCTGGCGAATTTTCTCATCTTGAGTGCTCAGTTCAGATCCTATTGAACAAAAAGGACAACCAAGCAGCTTGCCAAAGCTTCGTTGCTTTTCCCTCTGGTCGCTAATGATGAGTTGGCAATAGCGATCCAGTCGTTCCAGCGGTGGGATTTGGGGGGAAAATATTTCGTCCAATATCGGCCTCTTGGTTTGCCAATAATCCTCAAACGCAGCAACAGCCAGATCGGACTTTGATTTGAAAGCGTGGTAGAAGCTCCCCTTGTTGACACCAGCCCTGGTGCAGATGTCATCCACGCTGACAGAGCCGTAGCTACTCTCCCAGATCAGCTCCATTGCTGCAGCGAGAAGCTTTTGCTTGGTATCGTTTTCAGGCTTCATCAACTGAACTTTAGTTGACCGGTCGGTATAGGGCAAGCTAAATCTTCTGAAGTTTTTTTGGCTGAAGAGAGGCGATATCTCGCCGACATGTTTTCAAGAGTATCACCCAGAAGCTTGGCGAGACAGGGAGGTCTACATTTAGTCGAGTGTCACGTACTGGAAGCTCTCCGAAAAATCTCCACAGGACAAAACGGGTGAAATTTCGGACAGCTTCCGGGGAACCGCTGAATAAATACGATGAGGTACGCTTGAAGATTGCACCCGGCACCCCTTTGGCTCTCTAATCACCTTTCGCTCTTCTTTTCCATGCTCAAGCACCTCCCAACCCGTCCACGCGTCTCCGTACAAGGCATCGGTCGCATTGCGATTGTCGCCAGCCGCTACAATGCAGAACTCGTCGAAGCGATGGTAGCCAAGGCTCAGGAGGAAATCATGAGCACCGATCCTCAGGCCAAAATCGAGGTGGTACACGCCCCCGGTTCATTTGAGATCCCCTTCCTCGCCCAACTGATCATACAGCGTCACAAGCCTGACGCCGTGATCTGCCTTGGGGTGATCCTCCGTGGCGCGACCGGCCATGCCGATCTCATCGCCGCCTCCGTCAGCGACACTCTCTGCCAGCTCTCCGTCACAACCGGAACACCCGTGATTCATGGTGTTCTCCTGCTTGATAATGAGGAACAGGCCAAGGAACGCTGCCTGGGTGATGAATACAACCGGGGTACCGAGGCTGCACGCGCCGTGCTCGAAGTCCTTCGCGAGGCAAAAGGCATCATCACACGCTGATTTTATGGGAGTCCGACGCGAAGGCCGTGAGGCCGCCATCCAGTTTCTTTATCAGCGCGATCTCGGCGGCGGCGCCGGCGTCTCGGACTTGGAGGATTTTTACGCCTTCCGGGGACTCAGTCCCGCCGCCCGTCGATTCTGCGAGGGGCTCGTGCGGGGCCTGCTTGATCACACTGTGGCGGTGGACGATGCCCTGCGCACGTACAGTCAGAATTACGAACTCGACCGCCTCTCTGCTGTCGATCGGAATATCCTCCGTCTTGCCATTCACGAGATGCTCTTCTGCCCCGAGATTCCCCCGGTTGTCTCCATCAACGAAGCCATCGACATCGCCAAAAAATACAGCACGGAGGAATCGGGACGATTCGTCAACGGGGTCCTGGACCGCATCAAGGCGACACTGAAGCGACCAGACCGAACCTCGGCCAAAGCAGTCGGGTTGGCGTCCGACACCCCCGAAGATGAGTAGTTGGCTCAAGGGCGTTCTGGGACGCATTACCGGGACACACGAGGCGGTCGATTGGGATGAGGTGGAAGCGGCGCTCTGGCAGTCCGATCTTGG
>Ga0302200_10000304_pt1 | contig 50584 bp, 84 predicted proteins | sample II_Bog_N3_1_FD_194585 | JGI IMG/M metagenome (GOLD analysis project Ga0302200, IMG submission 194585) | Peat permafrost microbial communities from Stordalen Mire near Abisko, Sweden - II_Bog_N3_1 | ecosystem: Environmental > Terrestrial > Soil > Wetlands > Peat | place: Sweden: Abisko...
AACTGAAACCATCCGTGAATTTTGATACCGGATCGATTGATATCATGGAAAGTAATACCTTCGTCATCATCAAGCAGGCAATTCCTCTTGACTATGACGACAAAGATGGGTTAGAATTGTTCTTTGAAGACATCCACAGGGAAGCATTGGAAGTTAGTTGAAACTTATTTTTCATAAAATCCGCTACAAAAATTTTCTTTCTAGCGGGAACCTATTCACAGAGATTGAGCTAGACAAGGCACCTATCACACTTATCGTCGGGAAGAACGGGGCCGGTAAGTCCACCGTTCTCGACGCCCTGTGTTTTTGTCTTTTCAAGAAACCCTTCCGTAAGGTGACGCTTGGCCTACTGGTCAACAGCGTGACGAAGAAGAACTGCGTCGTGGAGGTAGAATTCTCCATCGGCGTCGATCAGTATAAGGTTGTGCGTGGTCTGAAGCCTAATATCTTCGAAGTCTGGAAGAATGGCACGATGATGAATCAGACTGCCGCCACGGATGACTACCAGAGCCATTTAGAAGACCAAGTGCTTAAGGTGAACCACAAGGCCTTCTGTCAGGTGGTCGTTCTCGGTTCTGCCAACTACACGCCCTTCCTAGAGCTATCGGTGCCGGATCGTCGCAAGATTATCGAAAATATTCTCGACCTTGAAATCTTCTCGATCATGAACGTGATCACCAAGAAGCGGAATCAGGATAATGACAAGCTGGTGCAGGAACTATCCGCCACCAAAATCGGTCTAGAATCCCAGCTTAAATATCTGAGTCAGTTTGGCGACGAGAAGCGCCGCCTGCATGATGAACAAATTAATTTTAAGGAAGTCAGACTTCAGGGTTATCGTGATCTGATCAAGACGAAAAAGAATTTTTTGTTGGATGGATTCACGAAGGTCGATGTGGACAAGGCCTATGTGACGGTTAACCTTCATCTGAAGAACATCTCCGCATGTGAGTCCAAGATGGCGACATGCCAGAACAATATTAAGAAGTTTGAGAAGGAAATTTCTTTCTATCAGAATAATTGTGCCTGTGATGTTTGTAAACAAAATATTGATGAGGAATTCAAGACCAAGATTATTGAGGAAAAGGAACAATATATTCGTGAAAATAATGACGTATATAATGAGTTGAATAAAACCTTTGAGGAAGAAGAGAAGTCCCACCAAAAGGCCTATGAAATTTACAACAAGATTATTGACACTCATCAGTCGCAGGAGAAGATTCAATTTGAAATCTCTACCCTAATCAAGGATGGTAAGGCGCTGAAGGCCGAGATAGACACCATGAATGCACAAGTCTTCAACGACGAGACAGCAGCTATTCAGGAGGCCCAGCAGGCTCTTGACAAGGTGACCAAGGACTATGACGCGGCGATGAGATTGAAGGAGAGAATCGCCGTCGCGCTGAAAATCCTCAAGGACGACGGAGCCAAGGCGAAGGTGATCAAGGGTTACACCCAGACCATCAATGAATTCATAAATAAATTTCTTCTCGACATGGATTTCATGTGCCAGTTCAATCTGGACGAAAACTTTAACGAGATTATCAAGTCGCGCTATCGTGATGAATTTGTTTATAATTCCTTTTCCGAGGGCGAGAAGATGCGGATCGACCTTGCCATCCTGTTCACTTGGCGGGAAATTGCCTCTAGACGCAACTCCATAAATACGAATATCATCTTCTTTGATGAGACTTTAGACTCTTCTCTCGACGCCGATGGAATCGATTCTTATGCGAATATTATTAAGTCCTTGACAGAAGGTCAAAATGTCTTTATAATCAGTCACAATGACAAAAATATTGACCGTTTTGAGACGGTTTTAGAATTTCGAAAGAAAAAAGGTTTCAGTACGGTCGTCAAATGATACGATGTATCATAAAATAAATAAGGGTAACGAGTTTGAATATCATCAAAGAAATACAGGACATAGGAGCAAAACTCGACTTCATGATTCTGAACATGACAAAGGGAGACGGAACGGTGTTTAATCCAGTAATTTTAGAACAAGAACTAGCAAAGGCAACAGACCTTGTATCACGATCAAAGTCCACTATTGCTGGACTTCAGGCTACTATCGCGGCGCATGAAGCCACGATCAAGTCTCATGTAGAGGCTCTGTTAAATAGCGCCAACGTCGAATCCACGGTGTCAAGTATTTCGACTCGCTTTACAAACACCTTCTCGGATTTTGAAAAATATCTTAACACGGTTTCAAACACGGTCTCCACAACAGCATCTTCTGTCGCAAATACAGTTGTGGCCGATGTCTCGGCAGTTGTCAACACCACAGTTTCCGAAACTTCATCTGTTGTTTCGGCTGTCGCCAGTGTTGCAAATACAGTCGTTTCAAACGTGGCTTCCGTGGCCAACACAGTTGCCAACACTGTGGCGTCAGAAGTAGACACCACGATCCTTGCTGGTACACATTATGTGACATCACACCTACATAATGTCGATCCACGAGTTGCTGCCCCCGCCCCCGCCCCCGCCCCTGCTGTTCCTGTTACAGCGCCAGCACCAGCACCAGTCGTTGAAGTTCCTACACGTATTGGACCTCTAGTTTCCTAATAAAGGGATTTGTAATTGATTTATACCAGAGAAGACTGCCTTCAAGATATTCTTATTGTTAATGAATCTCTTGAAGGAAAGCCCATGACGCGGAACTTCTTTAGGGAAAATTCTAATATTCCAGAGTCGGTGTGGTCAAGGTTTTTCGGCACCTTTCAGGAATTCAAGAGAGCAGCCGAACTTGCACCGACGCAATTTAGTAATCAACTAAATAATGCCGTCGCGAAGCATTCTTCGCTTGATAAGCTGAATAATTTTAATAATGAAAAGGCCGACTGGTCTGACCGTTATAATAGACCTTCAGGAAAGCGTTTTCAGACTGTCATGGTTTGTAGCGATATTCATGATATCAACGCCGACCCTTTCTATATTCGTACCTTCCTCGATACGGCAGGGCGTGTTCAGCCTGAGAAGATCATCCTCAATGGTGACATCTTCGACATGACCGAATTTTCAAAGTACACGATAGACCCGCGTGAATATGACGTGATCGGTCGTATCAAGTGGGTGCATAGATTTTTAGATGCTTTACGTGGTGTTTGTCCCGAAACAGAAATTGATTTTGTGGAGGGAAACCACGAATTCCGGCTCCTACGCAGTCTTTCAGAGTCGAATCCCGGTCTTCAGATCATCTTATCTGACTTGCATGGATTTACGATTCCTAAGCTGCTAGGGCTGGATCAATTTGAAATTAATTATTTCGCCCGAGCCGATCTGAAGGCCTTTAATAAGACGGATGTTAATAGTGAATTGTCAAAGAATTATGTGATTATCAAAGATCAGGTTCTTTTTCATCACTTTCCGACTGGCAAGGATTTTGGTTATCCCGGAGCCCACGGCCATCACCACAAGCATCTGGTCTGGAATAGTTTCAGTCCTGTTTTCGGGTCTTACGAGTGGCATCAGCTAGGTTGTGGTCACAAACGTCAGGCTTCCTACACTCCCGGTGAGAAGTGGTCTAACGGCTTCCTGCTGGCCCATCTCGACATCCATTCTAAAAAGACTCAGTTTGAATATATCGACACTTCACATGATCATGTTGTTATTGGTGGAAAATTTTACACAAGAACGGCATTGGAGGGAAGTGGTTGTTAAAAGTCATAGATCAATCCTTAGAAGAAACAATTGAAGATTATAATGTTTGTTTTGTGAATGGTCCTGTGGATGCCGATATGACAAATTATGTTTATCGATTCATCATGGAAAAGAATCTTATCGACACCGGCAAGCCGAAGCCGGATCACCTGAAGATGCTAATTAATTCCCCCGGTGGAATAATCTCGGATTGTTTGGCGATGGTGGATTTAATGAATGCCTATCCTATCCCGATCTGGACCTATGGTATGGGAATGGTGGCCTCATGTGGCCTGATCCTGTTCCTGTCTGGTCAGAAGGGCAACAGGTATCTATTTAAAAATGCCTCGATCCTCTCCCACCAGTGGTCGGGAATGGCCGAGGGTAAGGAGCACGAAATCCGCGCCTCGGAAAAGGAAAATAAAATGATCACGAAGCGGATGTATAATATTTACGAATCCGCCACTGGTCTGTCCAAGGAAGACATTCACAAGCATTTACTGCCCCCGGAAGACGTTTGGTTATCGCCATCTGAAGCAGTAAAGTATCATTTGGCCGACAAGGTGGTTACGAAGTTCTAAGCGGCGTCTCGGTACTCGCCATCCCAGATATATAAGAGTTGGACGTTTCCATCCTTATCAACGTAGACAACGATACCATCGAAAATGTTCGTACATATTTCCGAAAGATATTTTTCTTCGTTATACCTTAGAAATTTGTTCATTTGCTAACTCACTTTCATTGAGTAATGCCGACGGGTCGGATCAGGGAAAACGTGTTTACGTTCCTCCGACTTGTCAAAGATGATGCCGATGCTTTTTCCACTGACGGAATGCGACATCTCATCCGCGTCAAGGTATCTAAATCCCCCATAGTTATTGGCGAGAAGGAGGATTTGTTCGATGGCGTCGATCATACCTTCTCTCTGATAATTATAATCATCAGGAGTATTAAGAAGATATTCATTTGCTACACAAAGAATCGACGCCACATTGAGGGTTTCTTGCCGTTCGGGTTTCATTATCTCAACTCCTTGCGCCTATAGACGTTGAATTTCAACTCATCCTTGCGCCTATAGACGTTGAATTTCAACTCATCCGCCGTCTTGGTGCCTTTAAGGTAGGTGCATTCCTCGTAGCCGAAGGAACAGATGACGCCCCCGGCATATGAGAAATGTTGGGTGATGACGTAGGGGCGAAGAAACGTTACGGTGTCGCCCTCAATTTTTTTCACCGTGGCGGTGCTATATTCGCCCTTGAAGAGTTGGACGACATCCGCAAGTTTCAATTCTGAAAGTTTTAGGGTTTGCATGTTAAATCTCCTTTTCAATATCCAGAATATAAATCATTCGAAATGAAATGTCAAGTCTCCTTTTCGGGCAAATGACACAATCCTGCATCGATCAGGTCTTGTGCGGTTCGGCCAAAGAAGCCCTGAAGCTGCCAGACCACGCCGCTGTCAATGAGAAGTTGATAGGCGTCGATCCATTCCTCGTCGGTCTCGACTTCATCGACGCCTTCGGCTATCATGCAGGCCTGAAAAATGTCCATTAGTAGAACCTCCGATTGCCGCAGATGGGCGAGAACGTGGCGACGAGTTTCTTCTTCTCGTCGTAGACCGTGCATTCGAGGCAGATGACTTTGCAGGCATCCAGCGCCGCCTCGACCGTGACATAAAGCTGGTCTTTAAAGTAGCCGAAGTTGGTGAGATAAATCTGATACATATTATTTCTCCATAATAATTTTAATTGTACCGTTTTTTACACCTTTTGCAAACATACCGATTGATCCACCTGACTCAGCCCACATGTCAAATGTGATATATTTGATTTTTTTAGTATTTTTTTTCATAATTTTCATGATCATTCTCCGTCGTGGGGAAACATAACAAAGGTGTCGAAGGCGCAAGCGGCGACGACATGAAACATGCAGCGATGTTCTTTCTCGACTTTGAGAACATCACCGACCGACGTGGAGCGGCACGGATTTTCCGTGTTCCAAGCCTTGTCGATATTCTGGGTAATCGCGTAGGCCTCATCCAGATCATAGGCCTCGACCGTCGCCACCAGAGTATAATCCTTGTCACGCATATGCTGGATGACATCCAAGAGGCTAAAAATATTTCCGTTCTTGGAGTAAAAGAAGCTGTTTTTGACGATGTGTTTATTAGCCTGCCAGACTTGGATTTTCATGGTGTGTCTCCGTTTCCTATGATCAGAATATAAATCATTCAGATTGAGTTGTCAACTCAAAACCAATAAAAATCCTCGGCTCCGGTATTTAATTTTTCATCACATATGCTGTTCCAAATCCGAATGGCGTCGGCACGAGGAATTTCTTTTGAGGCCTTCCTGATGGCGATAAGGGACTTGTGACCAGACGTGTAATGTCGGTGGTCGTCGGAGTAGGCGAAGGTCAGATCGTGGCGACGCACCATCTCTTCGAATTCTTTCAATGTCATGATCATTCTCCATACTTTTTGTGTTGCTTGATGAACCACTTTTCGTAGACGGGCATACCCTTTTCGTTTTCGTCCACGATAACATAAGCCACGGTCTTTTCAACCGTCGCATAACGAAATTGGCCGTTGTCCAACGCGATTTTGTGAGGTATCATGCGGTAAAAATCGTGATCAACATCGGTGTTGGCAGAATATTCAAAGAGAACATTCGTCTCCTTGTTTTTGAAGGCACCGAGGATACGGCCCTTGGCGTCGGTCAGTTCGGCGTTGTGATATCCAAAGTAGGCCATGTCACAATCTCCAGCAGTTGGCGAGATATTCACCCTTGCGGGGCATGGAAGCGTATTTGACGGGGCCGAAGGTGTTCCAAGCGGTGATCTTCACCCAATTACGGGCTTCGTCGTAAGTTGTGAAACGATTGCGGGTAACTTCGCGAGTCGCCTCATCACGGATAGCGCCAGAAAAATCACCATACTTGTTTTCGAAAACCATGATCGTCGCAACGTGTGAAGTGGTGGTCATGTCACAATCTCCTTCGTCCATGCTCATAATATAAATCATTTAGAAGTTAGAGTCAAGCGATAAATATCAAAAAAGAGGAAAAAATGTTCGAATTTAAAGATTTCTTGGAAGAAAAATTAACGTTAAAATATCACGGCAAGCTGAATCAGAAGTTATTTCAAGATGATAAGCTGAAGGAAGAGGTTCGGGTCAAGATGCTGGAAGTCGCGCAGGCATGGCAGCACTTCGCCAAGATTCCTGATAGCCTCGTGAAGGATGTGATTTTCACAGGCGGATGCGCCAATTATAATTACACAATTTACAGTGATTTGGATATCCATATCGTGATGGATCGTTATAAACTTTTCGCGGATAAGGTATATGTGGACGACTATCTATCTGATAAGAAAACACTTTGGTCCCTCACTCGCAAGATCAAAATCAAGGGATATCCGGTGGAGCTATACGCGCAAGATTCTAAGGACATCCTAGCGGCATCGGGCGTCTACTCCCTCCGATATAACAAGTGGCTTGCCAAGCCGATCCACGGCTCTTATAACTTCAGCCACGATGAGGCCCTAGAAAAAAAGGTTGACGAATTCACCGAGATGGTGGATACTATGATTTCTAACAAGGCCTCGGAGGTAGAATTCAAGACACTGAGGGATAAGATCAAAAATATGCGGAATGCAGCCCTTGCCTCTGGGAACGAGTTTAGTTTTGATAATAATTTATTTAAATCACTCAGAAATGATGGTGTTTTAGATAGAATGAATAAATACGTCGAAAGTATCAGGGATAAGGATTTGAGTCTTGATTGAGTTGGGTGTTTTCATGTTTTTGGTGGCTTGTGGGTTTATCATCGCCCATAATTTCACCGCCGCCTTCATGGAAGGTGTGGTTTATAAAAAACTTTTGAATCACCTTTTTCTCTTGACAATTTTCACATCCTTCTATATCCTTGGGCGTCTTAATTAGGGAGAGAAATATGAAAGAAGTAATTTTGTATAATCAACCATGGATTCCGATTGGTATGGTATGAGTATAAATAAGCGGGTTCTGTGGTTCGGAGTCGCCATTGCGGCGCTGGGGATTATCCTGTTGGCGCTGTCTGGATGTTTTGGTGAGGTTGGAATTGCTCTTCTGTGTATAAGAAGCAGTAATGCATCATGTAATTAATAAATAATAAAAGTTTGCTTTTCAAACATAGGTAGCGATGTAATCGCCTTGTAAGCGATAAAGCTCGGCGCAAATCCGGGGAGAAGCTCCATTTTTTTAGATAATAATTAAATACGGCGCGGTAGTCCAACGGCAGGAGACGAATGCCTTAGAAGCATTACAGTGTGGGTTCGAATCCCTCCCGCGCCACCAATTCATAATTTTCAACGGGAGTAATCATGAAAAATAAGGCGAAGTTGAAGGCTCTGTGTAAGGAACTGTATTATCAGTTTCCCGTCAGGAACATCGTCGTGGAGGCTGTTGAAGACCATATCCATGTGAAGGTTCGTTTTTCCGACTGGAAGAATATTGGACAGAAGCCTGCCTCCTACTGTGGGGTTCCCATTGATTATTTTGTTTTAGAAGGTTGAATCTGATGAACACAACATCAAAACAAGACGAACTTTTCGACGCACTGTCGTCAGAAATCAGTTGTCTATTGACGGAAAGAGATGAACTTGAGTTCAAACTTGGACCACTCGCATATTCATCCGAGATATCTGGTATGTCTTGGTCTGGGTTCAATGTTATCGGAGATAAGAAGAGTATTAACGAAGTTAAACGAATATTACATCGTTCCGCGCAACTGGAAGAGTTTCAGAAGTCATTTGATGACAGAGTTGCATCCATAGAGAGAGAACGGGACGAGGCGAGGGCTGATACTCAGAAGTTGTTCGACGCGATGGATGAATATGGAAGCACATGATATGAGCGGTATTCTTGAAGAATTGGCCAGAAAACTTACAAACATGGAGTGCTTTCCATGTGATTCTGATAATGACACGTCTGTTGACTGCGGCAAGCAGTACAGCGCCATCCTCTCTGCCCTTAAATCCGCCAAGACCACGGCTGCGGAGGATATGCGGGAGGAATGTGCTTATTTTGCCGAAAATTCATCGTTTGAATTTGATATAGACATTTGGATGAACAGCACGAAAAAGGAAATGACGGCACTTATGGCCACCGCTATCGCCGCTGGTCAACGCTCCATACCGATTGACAACCTTTTAGAAGTTCCAAAAAACACTTGACACTTCTAAAAATGTAGGGCATAATGGTCCCTTAAAAGTCGAAAGGGGAAGTTATGGCCAAGAATCGTGTGATTTACAGCATCAAAGACGAGAAGAATCGTTTGGTGGAGAAGGTTAAGGTTCTCGATGATGTACAATCGGCCTGCACCTTTTTTCAAAGCATTAAGCATTTATCGGTCACCAAGCCGATCATCGAAGAGGTAAATATAATTGGTTGAAGTAGTTAAGGCGCTGAAGGACATCTTTTTAGGCAAGGTCGAGAAGGATGATGAGCCGAGAACAAGCGGGATCACAATAAGTTCCCTAGAAAGGTTTCTCGATAATTACAAGACCATTTTTGACGACCTTAGAAATGAAAATTCAGATGTTGAGTACCACGTCCTGCTAGGAAGAGTTTTCGATCTTCAACTTGAAATTCCGTACAGCTATTACAAGCAACTCGGCTGGGAAGACCCAAAATTTTTATCGGCAATCGTGGCGTCAACATCGTTTTTCATGGAAGCCCGTAACAAGAAGGAGGATTGAGATGGCCGAAATCATCCAGTTTGCCGACTATAAAAAGAAGGGTAAGATCGATATGATAGTGCCTTTTAATAGAAACGTCAGTTTCTTTACCATGGTTCAGGAGACCCTGAGCCAAGAAGACTATTTAGAATTTCTAGAGGCCTCGCTGGATGCCCAAAGGTATCAAGAGGTTGATCAAGAAATTCGTGACCTTGTGGATGCATTCTACGATGTCAAACAACCATTTGTCAGTGCTTGACAAATCTGAAGAATCGGAATAGGTTCGGTTCTAAATTTAGGAGAAAAATAAATATGAGTAAGAAGTTGTCGCCAATTGAGATTCGTGATCGTAAGGTTCTACGGGCTCTTGATCGTGGTCTGTCATATCGTCAGATCGAAACCAAGATCGGTGTTCCGAAGTCTACCGCGTTTGATATCTCAGTCCGTTACGGCGCTACCTCGGTTAACGTAGCCTACTGATTTCTATCCCCGTATAAGGTCCAATAATGTTTAATAATTTTTCTGAAGACAAGCCTAAGCCTCGCCTACAAGAAGTTGAAATAAAGGACTTGCAAAAGGACGAGGTTCAGGGCAAGAGAAACCCAAAGAAGAAAGACAAGGACTATCAAAAGAAATATGGGGATAGAGAGGATAATTGGAATTAAAGAGGCCGGTGTTTTTCTTATCACTTCTTATTCATCCTCAATGTGGCGAGTATAAAAAAAAGAAGTGACGTTTCCTAGTTTAGAGTAAAAACTAGGTGGTGGAGGCGCTAGGTGCAAAACTAGCTCCCTAATGGGGATTGGGAAGTACATCTCCCAATCCCCTTTTTTATTTTAGGAGAATTAATTGAAATTAGAATATGGTTCACACCACAAGCTGCTGGTTCCCGGTCAGCCATGGGACTTTGAAAATCCTCCGTATGACGTTATTGATCTAGCCGAGAGCATGGTAGAATTCATGCAAAATGAGAAGGGTTTAGGGTTGGCCTATAACCAGCTTAATCTTCCCGGCAGCTTCAACGTCTTCTGTATGCAGGGATCACCAGAAAATTTCTTCCTCATTAATCCGCGCCTCGTCTATCAGTCTGCGGAAAAGATCGAGCTAGATGAATCATGTCTCTCGTTTCCCGGTCTGATCTTTCCCATTACACGCGCGAGACACGTCAAGGTGCGGTTTCAAGGTCCAGATCAAAAGACCTATACCAAGACCTTCGTGGACCTGACGGCGCGAGTCGTGCAACACGAGATGGATCACCTTGCTGGTCGTCCTTTCTGGAATAGTCTTTCTAAATTACAGTTTGACAGATATGTGAAGAAGGCCTATAAGAATGCCTATAAGAAGCCTCGGTCCTTCCCGGATATCACATACAAGGGATAATCATGAAGATTGTTGGGATCACCGAGCAGAATAGGTTCGTTCTCTTAGGCATCTTTAAATTCTTTGAAACCTACGGTCTTCCGCTTGACATGATTGCGGAAGAGTTGTTGAAAAAAAACTACGTCATCGCGTGGGATCAGTTCCGCGATGACGCCTCTCTGGCTGGTCTTTCTGAAAAGAAAATCCAGCTAAGAATTGATGAAGTTTTAAATTTATATAAAAGGGCTCTCTATTGAAATTCTTCACAAATGTTAAGCGCAAGGGTGGATTGCTGCTCGTGCGTGGCTACAACGACGGTCAGCCATATACTGAGAAGGTGGAATATCAGCCTTATCTTTTCACGCCGACCAGCCGCGAGTCGGTATATAAGACGATCCATGGTCAGGCCGTCGAGAAGAGGGAATTTTCCTCCATCTCGGAGGCCTATCAGTTTATACAACGTTATGAGGGTGTCGAGGGTCATAAAATCTATGGCCTGACCGATTACCAGTATGTCTATCTTTATGATAACTTTAAAGAGGGTTTCGAGTACGATTTCAACCTTCTAAACATCATATCCATCGATATCGAGACGGATTCCTCAAGCGGCTTTCCTAATATTGATACCGCCGACAAGGAGATTACCGCCATCACGCTGGTCAACAAGGGCCAGACAATTTCCTTTGGATATTATGACTATGCCTCGATTAAGGGCCGTCTGTATGTCAAATGTCAAGATGAGGAAGAGCTACTTAAGCAGTTTCTAAAGTTCTGGAATCAGCCGGAATGGTTGCCGGATATCGTCACAGGCTGGAATATTGAGTTCTTTGATATTCCCTATCTAATTAATAGAATTAAGCGGGTTTTGTCGGAGCGGCAGGCCAAGTGCATGTCGCCGTTCGGGATCATCGAAGATCGTAATGTACGTTGGAAGAATGGTAAAGAATTCAAGACCTACCAGATTGGTGGGTTATCGATTATCGACTATATGGCTGCATATAAAAAATTCTCCATGGGAGAGAAGGAAAGCTACAGCCTGAACTTCATCGCCCTCGTGGAGTTGAAGGAGCAGAAGCTTGATTATTCCGTATACAAGACCCTTGATCGGCTCTACAAGGAAAACTTCAAGCTGTTCATGGATTATAACATCCATGATGCCCTGCTGGTCGAGAAGCTTGAAAAGAAGCTTCATTATATCGCCCAGATGGTGTCGATTGCCTACGTTCAACGGGTGAATTTCGAGGATACGGTTTCCACGGTCAAGCCTTGGGATGTTATCATTCATAATTATCTGATGGACAAGAAAATCGTCGTCCCTCCGATGGAAATGTCTGAGTCCACGCAGACCATCGTAGGAGGCTATGTGAAGGAGCCTGTTCCCGGCCTATACGAATGGGTAGCCTCGGTGGACTTTACGTCCCTGTATCCTTCTCTGGCGATGCAATACAACATCTCGCCTGACAGCTACCATGGCATGTTGGATTTCCGCCCCTCGCTGACTGAAATCATGTTCGAAGACATCTCGGATTTCACCAAGGAATTGGTCGAGCGTGATCTGTGCATGGCACCGAATGGTTGCCTTTACCGCCGCGCCGAGCGTGGTTTCTTTCCCACCATCCTGAAAAAATTCTTCGATGGACGAAAGATTTATAAGAAGCAGATGATCAAGGCGAAGCAGGAGTATGAGAATGATCCCGACAATGAAGAAAAGGGAAATCTTTATGCCGCGCTGAATAACCTTCAGAATGCCTACAAGCTGATTGGCAACTCAGGATATGGAGCCTTCCTGAACAAATATTTCCGTTGGTTTGCTGCCTATCTGGGGGAGAGCATCACGCTGTCGGGCCAAATGACGACGCTGTTCATCACCGACAAGGTTGATAAAAAATTGAACACCTTGTTTGGAACAAAAGACGAAAATTACGTGATTTATTCGGATACAGACAGTGCCTATATCCGGCTCGATCCCGTCGTCAAGAAGCTGGGTCTGACCGATCAGAAGGAAATTCTTGACGTTCTGATTAAGGTTATGCAGGGAACCGTGGTTCCTTTCATTAACGACTCATGTAAAATCCTTGGTGAGAAGTTGAATGTTTTTGAGGTCACCACCGAAGTCAAGCTTGAAAAAATTTGTGACAAGGTGATCTTCAAGGGCAAGAAGCGTTACGTCCTGAACGTCCTTTATGACGAAGGCGTCTTCATGACCCATCCTGAGATTAAGGTGACGGGCATGGAGACCGTTCGATCCAACACGCCGATCATGTCGCGGGACCGGCTGAAGGAATGCTTCAAGATCATCATGAACAAGGACAACGAGGCGTTGTGGAAGCTGGTAGCCGAATTCCGTAAGGACTTCGACAAGCTTTCATTCGAGGAAATCGGCAAGCCTTCCGGCGTCAATGGACTTGAAAAGTATTATGATCCGAAGACCCTTTACAAGAAGGGAACACCGGCCCAAGTCAAGGCCTCGCTGGTCTTCAACAAGGTGATCAAGGATTATGGTCTGGAAGAAAAATATGAGCCGATCCTTGATCACGACAAGGTGAAAATGTGTTATCTTGTCGCGGAAAATCCCTTTCATGAAGGTGCTATCGCAACAAAGGCCGAAATGCCGGAAATTCTTGACATTTCTAAATTCATCGACTATGATAGGCAATTCGAGGCAGTCTTTCTAAAACCATTGAAAGACTTGTGTGCGGTTATTGGATGGTCTGTCGAGAAGACAGATAATTTGGAGGATATTTTCGGATGAAAACAGAAAGAGTTTATACATACACATTAGATAGTCAGATGTTGAAAAATTTTATGCCAATGCGGCTTGGATTTATTTTTGACGAAACAAAGTGCGTCGGAAAAACCTGCGTTGCGATGGATTCAAAAATTCGCGCGGGTAAGAGGTCTGTTTATAATCTGAATATTATAAGAGACAATCATTCGAATCCATTAACAATACGTTTTGGTAACGTTGTATACCCTTTGAAGATTATTAGATATTATGGAACTGTTGATACTACTGATTTAACTCCTGAAAGAGAAGTTGAAATAGAACAGGATTTGAGAATCTGCGGAGTGAAATGAGAAATATATTTGTCTTTGGTTCGAATCTGGCAGGGAGGCACGGCAAAGGAGCCGCCCTCTATGCCAAACAACATCATGGCGCTATCTATGGTCAAGGATATGGATTACAAGGAACATCCTTCGCCATTCCAACCAAGGATACTCGTTTGATATCACTTCCTTTAAGAGTTATTGATTGTTATGTAGAATTATTCATTACATTCGCGATAAATAACCCAGAACTGACGTTTGAGTTGACACCTATCGGGTGTGGTCTGGCTGGTTTTAAACCAGAAGATATTGCTCCATTATTTAAGGATGCTCCCTCTAACGTCATCTTACCGATGGAGTTTAAAGAAATATTAAATGGATGATCTGAGTATGTCAGAAGATTATTATCTTCCCACGCCGACCCCCATGCAGGAATTTAAAGAAGTCATCAAGGATGATATTCCTTTATCCAAATTCATGGAGCGTGTTTCCAACAATTCCATATGTAAATATCATTATGATGAGTGTGGTTATCTCCAACATATGATAATCACCATGAAAAATGAAGTTACCTACAGAAAAATTTTAAGGAGTACAAATTGAGCGACGACGAAAAACTTGAAATATTCGACTATGGCTTCTCACTCATGTCTGAGGAAGAAGTCAAGAAGGCCGAGAAAGACCTGATTGATGAACAGAAAGACCAGCTTACCGAGACGCAGCGTAAGCTTCTAGGACTAAAGGCGATGATCTGGCCGTTATTCGAACGTCTCCGTCAAGACCCCCTGAAGCCCTATCTGTTTTGGCCGACCCGCGCGGAAAAGATTTCCGATCTGATGAACCGCGCCATCAAGTTTATCGAGGAAGAAAAATGAATATTGATGATCTGATTAACGGTCCTGATCCACTTCTGGAGGAACCTTCTGAGGAAGTCGAGCTACACAAGATCAAATTCAATATCGAACTTGATGGTAAGCAACAGAAGTCTTTAGATAATCTAATCGCCGTCATCAAGGACATTGGTGACACGGAAGACGGAGAACTTCGCGCAGAAAAGAATCGAGATAATTATATCAAGTGCATCGAAATTCTTCTAGAAGTCAAACAGAATTTCCTCAAGGGAAATATGTATATGTTTATGACATCCGGCTTCGACGCCCTATCTGAAATTCCTTTTTTTGATCCTGATAGTCAGCAAGTAGTTAAGGTGACGATGAAGGATATTGAATTCACTTTCGAGGCGAAGGACGATGAGCCAATCCCCGAGGAAGAACTGAAGCAGATGGTAGAATTTATTTCCATTGAGCAGGAATTAATCAAAAAGAATAGGGAGAATATTAAGAATAAGAAGAAGCTTCCAACCGCCGAGGATATCAAGGCTGCACGAGCCAGATTAGAAGCGAAGGGATTCGTCTAATATTTGTCGCAATCTTTACCCTGCTGGCTGCTCTAAGCATCTCAGCAACCAGCGCATGGTACTCCATCACAGGACTAACCACGATATTTCCCGGTGCCTTCATCGCGGTTATTATCATGGGCGTTGTATTTGAAATAGGCAAGATTTCGGCTGTCATTTTCCTTCATAAAAATTGGAAGGCACCGCTGCTCATCCGGTCCTATCTGATGATTGCCATCTTTATTCTGATGTTTATCAACTCGATAGGCATCTTCGGATTCTTGTCGAAGGCCCATATCGAGCAGGAAGTAATAAATAATAATCAAATATCCCAGACGGAGATCGTACAGTCTAAAATTGATAATGAAGATTCGATCATCAAGGATTTGAGTAATCAGGTCATGCAGATCGATAATGCGATTACAAAACTGACCGATCAAGGAAAGGCAAATACATCACTGGCGCAAGCCGCAGCACAACGTAAACAGAGAGATAATCTTACCAAACAGAAAACAGATCATCTCAAGATTAAACAGGATTTAACGCAGGAAAGGATCAACGATGATAACAATAACGCTAAGATTGCTTCTGATTTCGGTCCTTTACTTTACATTGCTGACTTCATGTACGGTAATGCTTCCAAAGGACAACTCGAATCAACAGTTCGTGGAATCATTAGCACACTTGTATTTGTATTCGACCCCCTAGCCCTCGTCCTTCTTATCGCCTCACAATTTGCCTTTGATGCTTCCAGAAAACCCTTGACAAGACCCAAGGATGAGGATATATTTGACTTCGATAATCAAGTTTTGAAACTCTAAAAAGGAAGTATTTTAGTTTGGCCAAAGAAGAAAAGAAGAAGCTGACCGGCTCCCTTAAGGAGCGGCTGCTAAAGAACAGTACCATTAAAGATGCATATGTCTTGTCCGAAAGTCGGCTTTTCGAGGCCAAGGATATCGTCACAACCAACGTTCCGGCCCTGAATATCGCCCTTTCCGGCGACGCCTTCTTTGGTGGAATGGTTCCCGGCCTCGTTCAAATCGCTGCCGAGTCGCAGCACTTTAAGTCGAAATTTGCCATCGAACTTGTTGGTGCCTTCCTGAATAAATTTCCTGCTGGTATCGTGCTGTTTTATGATTCCGAGTTTGGAACTCCCGAGTCTTATTTCAAGGACATCAACATTGAAAACATCATCCACTGTCCTGTTCTAAATTTAGAACAATTTAGAAGTGATATTGTCAAGCAGTTGAACGAAATTACCCAAGAAGATAGGGTTCTAATTCTTGTTGACAGTCTCGGAAATATGCCGACAATCAAGGAATTAACCGACGCTGCCGACGAGAAGGTGACACAGGACATGACCCGCGCCAAGGTCATGAAGTCTGTTTTCCGCATGATCATGCCTTTGATTAATTCGAAGGATGTCTATGGTGTCATGGTAAATCATACTTACAAGACCATCGAAATGTACAGCAAGGATGTTCCGACTGGTGGTACCGGTTCAATTTATAATTCCAACGTCATCTGGACCATCACCAAGGCCAAGGAAAAGGAAGAAAAGGAAACTAAGGGTTTCCAGTTCACCATCTGCACCTACAAGTCCCGATTCATTAAGGCAGACACCAAAATCCCGATCATGGTCTACTTCGATGAGGGTATCAAACGGTGGTCAGGTATGCTTGATCTGGCCGTGGAGGCGGGTTACGTGATCCGGCCTACCGCACAGTCCTACGCCCGTAAGGACAAGCCTGACGAAAAGTATAAGGCCAAGGATATCGAAGATAATGAAGAATTCTGGATGGCTCTTTTTAATGAAACGGATATTAACGAATGGATCAAGAAAGAATTCAAGATTTAGACCATCATCGATGGGATATTCATCCTAAAGGTCATAAAAACGCGGGAAAGTGTCATCATATACTTTCCCAAAGAGACCTCAATATGGCCTATCATCAGGCACTTCTCCGTATATCTGAATGCAACGATCAAGGTGTTCCTGATGAAAATAGAGAAAAAAATCCTTTTGAAAACTTTATACAGGATTTAAGAGCAGCCAGAGCAGAAATCGCCGTTGCACATTGTTTTAATCTTTGCTGGTCAGGGATGTCTTCTAAAAATAATATCGATGTAGGTTTTACGATTGAAGTCAGGTCTATCAACAATTCTTCTTATAATTTAATTGTAAAACCACAAGATAAAGTCGGCCTGCCCATTTTTCTTCTTCTTGAGGAATATCTTGAAGACGGTTCTGTGGATATGACCGTCTTGGGGTGGCACGAAAAACCAGAATCTAAAAGATTCTGTAATGATGATTATTGGCTCGTGCGTCAGAGATATCTAATAGATATAAAGGAATTCTTCTCATTGAAGAAATATTATATGAATCTAGCCAGAGAATTAGAAAATAAAGATAATGAATTGGCAGAAGCTAATCTTGAAAGGAGAAAAAAAATTGATCAGACGAATTTTATCACAGGGTGACAAGAAGTGGTTTGCCGACTTTCATAAGAGGTATCCCGGTTGGCAGATTTTTAGACTAGAGGATAATTCTCTCGTCTTCATCAAGCCGGTGCATTGATGATTTGGGGTAAAACTCAGCAAGAGAGGAAAATAGCCGCCGTAGCCAAACTTCAAAAGGAAACTTCAGGATACTATCGCTTTGCATGGCATCCAGTTATACTTTCTGATGGAAGGTGGGTATGGTTGGAACGTGTATTCTGGAGACTAGAATATATCGATAGATTAGGTTCACGTATATTAAGTGGTTTCGAATGGAAAAGGAGCATAGAAAATGAGTATTAGAAATAAAGCAATTTATGAGATGGATAAGGCCGGTTTTGAAGAGACCGATAAGGATGCGGTGAAAAAAATCCTTGACATCTTTTTTGAAACATGGGATTCTGGCGGCGCAGTATGGGCCATGGCACCTGTTCTAAATCGTCTGATTTGTAGCAAGTGTCTGACTCCCCTGACGGGCGAAGATGACGAATGGATGAACATCACCGAGCATTTAAATGGTCAGGATATTTATCAAAACATCAGAATTAGTAGCGTTTTCAAGGAGCCTGACGGTCTTGTCCATGATCTGGACAATCCAAAGGGTCCAAGAGAGCCTATTACCTTCCCCTACTTCCCGAGAGAAGCCGTGGTGGCCGATCCGGTAATTTCTTTCTAAGGAGATGATAATGTTGTCTGAAACGACGGATGGATTTACAAAAGAATTTAATACGTGGTTATCGAATCGGTATCACGTACTTTCCGACTTGATGCCGGTGACACCTATCGTGGAGGCTAAAGCTGTTTATGATATGTTTAGTACTGGTCTTATTTTTGGATGATGGTAAGCCTCTTTTGGCTAGTCATAAGAAATTCAAGTCGAAGTCTGATATCGAAGAATTTGTACTTTATCCAATAGATGCACGTTTTATTCTTCTGGATTATTGGTACGATCCAAAAGAAGATGAATACACAATTAGATACAGCAAAGAAGATAATTTCTTCAAAGGAGTTTAAAAATGGTTGATGGTTTTAATGACGTGGTAACGGGTACCGAGGAAGTCAATGCTGGTCATCTACGCGCCTTCGTGGAGCGTATCGAGCGTCTCGCTGAAGAGCAACAGGCCTTGAAGGACGATATGAAGGAAATCTATGCGGAGGCCAAGGGAACCGGCTTCGACACGAAAATTATTCGTAAGATTATCTCGATCCGTAAGCAGGATCGTGAGATTCGACGTGAGGAAGAGGAAATCTTAGACCTCTACATGGATGCTCTGGGTATCAACTGAGATTGTCATTGATATTCCTATTTTTTTCGTATAAATAGGATGTAGAATTATTCCTAGGAAACCAAGCTTGGTGCAAGGTCTTGCCTGTTAAGCAATGATTAGCTGGGTTCGATCCCCAGACTAGGAGCCAGTTTAGAAGTTAACTTATTCTAGTGGTAGCAGATACCGCGCCAAGCGGAGGCAGAGTGTTCGATTCCTCTAGTTAACTTCTAATACATTTAGAATGATAGTTTAGTTTAAAAGATAAAACTTCGGCTTTATATCCACGAAATGTGGCTCAGTCCCACAACTATCATTCTAATGTATCATAAATGAGACGTAAGGCCGGATAATGCATCATATATGAGACATAACGAGATTTACGACACCATGTTCAACATGGCCCTCGCCGTCGAAAAGACATCCAACGCCAAGATGGTTTCAGGAATTTTTAGAAGAACTAAACTGATTTCCTTCGGCGTCAACTCCAAGAAATCCCATCCCTTCCAGAAGAGGTTCGGCTCCATCGAAGAATGTATTTACCTACATTCTGAAATTGATGCTATCAAAAATGCCCTGCGTGTGATATCCTTGGATGATCTAAAAAGGTGTTCGATTTACGTTTCTAGGGTGAAAAAGGACAAGCCGAGGGGAAAATATGTCTCAGGCCTCGCCAAGCCATGTGCCGGATGTATGAATGCCATCGCCGCCTTTGAAATTAAAAGCGTCTTCTACACAGAAGATGATAAAAGAGGCTTTACATGTCAATAAATATCGTATATATTATTCCCTTGTCGTCTAATGGTAGGACACTGGTCTCTGAAACCTGAAACTGTGGTTCGACCCCACACGAGGGAGCCATTTAAATTTTTTGAAGGATTAATATGATCTACCTTTCGATTTATATCCCCCTGTTTCTGACAGTTTTCTTTACGTTGATCGGAACATATGGTATCGCGAAGATTGATGACGCTTTCGGTTGGGTCATTGGACTTGGTGGTTTATCTGCATTCTTCGTGATGGTGTTTTTGTTTCGTCTTGTTAATGTTAATGTGGTTGGAGGAGGTTGATCATGTTTAAATATGTGCATGTTATTGTTGGCCTTCCCGGCAGCGGCAAGTCCACTTGGATCAAGGAAAATGTCTTTGATCCGAAAGTTCGTGTTCTTTCGACGGATAACATCATTCAGGATTATGCCGACACGCATGGCATGACTTATAACGAATGCTTCGAAGATCAAATTGGTGAAGCCACCAAGACCTTCTTCAACAGCATCAACGAGGCCGTCAAGGATGGTGTAAGCTTCATCGTGGACCGTACTAATCTCAACAAGAAGTCTCGCAAGAGAATTATGGACATGATACCGGATGATTATATCAAGGTGTGTGTTTATGTTACCTGTGAGAATGATATCTGTCATGAATATCGTCTTCAAAACCGACCGGGGAAGACTATTCCCTCTAGAATTGTCGAGAGCATGAAAAAGTCTTTCGAAATGCCCACCGCCGACGAGGGATTCAAATCTATCGTGCATATCGAGACGGCACCCAACTTAGAATCAGCTTAAGGAGAAAAATGTTAACTAAAAATAAAATTCCTCTTGGAGGGACGGAACTTTTGATGAATCGTCTGAAGGAAGCCGTACCCGAAGATTTGATGAGTAATTTTCAAATTATTCCGACGAGACTCACCGAGTCTCTGGACGAAACAAAAATTAGAATTGCCTACATCCACGACCTTGCCGGTGATCCGTCGCTGGATTATCTGAAATATTCTGGATGGAAAAAGTTCCACCTTCTGGTGTTTGTTTCAAACTGGCAGATGCAATCCTTCATCAAGGAATATAACATTCCATGGTCGAAGTGCATCGTCATCGAGAATTCGATTCTTCCGATTGAAGGCGTGGACGTTAACAAGCCCACCGACACGGTTCGGCTGATCTACACGCCCACTCCCCATCGTGGTCTGAACATTCTCGCCACAGTCTTCCCTAGCCTCTTGGAGAAGTATCCTAATCTAGAGCTAGACGTGTTCTCGTCGTTCGACCTTTATGGATGGTCAGAGCGGGATAAGGAATACGAGGCGCTGTTCGACTTCTGCCGCCAACATCCCAAGATTAATTATCATGGGTCTCAATCTAATGATATTGTGAGAGAAGCCCTTGCCAAGTCTCACATCTTCGCATATCCTTCTACATGGCAGGAAACTTCTTGTTTGTGTCTGATCGAGGCGATGTCGGCAGGGTTGACGTGTGTTCATTCGAACCTCGGGGCTCTTTATGAAACCTCCGCAAATTGGACCTATTCCTACCAATTTCAAGAAGATATCAACAAGCACAGTCTGTCCTTTAAGTCGATGCTTGATATCGCCATTTCAAATTATACCGATGGTTACAACATCGGTGCGAAGCTTCAAAATCAGAAGTCCTATGTAGATCAAATCCATAACTGGAACTTCCGTAAAATTCAGTGGAATAATCTACTGACCCAGATGGTCGGCCTTCCCCGCGAGATGGAGAAGGAAGAGGCCGTTTTCAACTATAAAACCTAAAGGTGTATTATGTCTCTTAAGTTGCGGTTTCATTCGAACGACAAGGGTGCCGAGATTTTAGAAATTCTATCTAATCGCCCTCCAAATATTAAGGATTTGATCCCTAACATTATCCGGCGTCTGGAGAGTGATGAAAATACTTATTACGAACTTGAGAGTTGGGTACATGATTTTGTCGGAGAATACAACGAAATGATGATCCGTAAGGCGTCGAAATTAGAATTACTAGCGGCAGAGCAAGCCGCAGACGACGACGCTGTATATGGTGGAGCCTATGGGGAATTTTATCTATGAATGCACAAGTTATCCTGACAGATGAAAATATTTTTATAACAATTCCTATAAGTGCTTTGAAATTTGCTGCTGCTGTAGCCTTCAATAATGAATGTGGATTTGAAAATCATAAATATTTCATTGAAGATGAAAAGGAATTTGCAAAGAGTCTTTATTATGAACTGACCAGAGAAGAGGAAAATGGTGATACATTAGTTGATCTAATGTTGGATAAGGCAACAATAAATGCCCTTGAACAGGGAGCCGAAGGAATTGGTGGAATAGAATGATCCTTCTTGACTTCTCTGGCACGATGGTAGCCGCCGTCATGCAGTATCTTTTTATGAACGATACGGTGGAGCTAAACGAAGACCTGATCCGCCACATGGTCCTGAAGTCAATTCAGGCCGTTAAGCGTAAGCATCGTGACTATGGGAACGTGATTATTTCCTGCGACTCTCACACTTATTGGCGCAAGGATTTATTTCCTTACTACAAGATCGGAAGGAAGAAGACCCGCGAAGAGTCCCTGATCAACTGGTCTGACGTGTATAAGTACATGCGGAAGATCAAGGAAGAAATTAATGAAAACTTTTCTTATCCGCTGATCGAAGTGGAAGGCGCGGAGTCGGATGATATCATCGCCACCTTGGTAAGGCTTGTTTTTCTCGAAGAGCCCGTCATGATCGTCTCGCGTGACCATGATTTCATGCAACTTCAGCGGTATAAGAACGTCAAGCAGTACAGTTCGGTGGATAAAAAGTTCCTAGAAACGGATGATCCGAACAAATATCTCTTCGAACACATAATTAAAGGCGATTCTGGTGACTCAATCCCCAATATCTTCTCGCCCATCAATTCTGTCGCATTAAATATAAGACAGAAGCCAGCGCATAAGAAAAAGATCGACCTGTGGTGGGAAGATAAAAGGGTGCCTGACGAATTGAAGGAAAGATTTGATCTGAATAGACAATTGATTGATCTGAGCAAGACTCCGATGGAGTTGCAAAAGAAGATCGTAGAGACCTATTTTGTCCAAAAAGATAAACCCAAGAAAAACCTGATGAATTATTTCATGGAGCATAATTTATCAGAACTATTACCAGACATCCAGAACTTTTAAGGAGAATATTTTGAGCCAGCCTACCGCCATCTCGCTATTGCTGAAGACAGCATCCGACATCAAGAAGACCCACACACGAGCCGACCAGATTCTTTATCTCCGCACGGTATTCAACGAGCCCTTACGTTTCATCGTGCAGGGTGCTCTTCATCCCGGCGTCGAATGGCTGCTCCCCAAGGGTCGAATCGACTACAAACCGGCCAGCCGTGATGGAGACTTGGATTCGAAGCTGTATCGTGAATATCGTAAGCTTTACATCTTCTGTAAGGGTGGAGTTGATAACCTTGACCAGCGCAAGCGCGAGAATCTTTTTAAACAGCTTCTTGAATCTGTTCATCCAGATGATGCCGAACTTCTTCTTGCCGTCAAGGACAAGTATCTTCCCTATCCCGGAATTGACTATGAACTATTTCAGGAAGCCTATCCCGGCATTCTCCCTGACCCTGTGAAGGCCCCTGTGGCCGAAGATGTTAAGGCTATCATCACAGGTACCGATGAACTTACTGACGAGGCTCTACAGGCCCTTTACTCCAAGCGTTTCAAGCCTGCCGCAGCGCCGGTATTCGAGCCCGGCGACGACGCTGGCCCTGTAATTGGAACAAATACAAATAAGGGAAAGGTTGTGGTTAATGACGGCGTGAAAAATTTTTTGGTATCGAAGGAAGAAGCTGGAAAGTGGAATCCCGGAAGATTAAAGAAGTAATCTACACCAATCTATACAAACTCGTAATGTTTCTCAATCCATAGGAAGTTTAAAATAAATCTTGAAAAGAACACCTACCTCTATAACAAAATTGTCGAATATCGTCAAAAATATTGTGGCGGTGAAGACGGTAATGGCAAAATTAATTATGTCATTGATTTGAATAGTGATGGAAATATAATCGTGTCGGATTCCGGCAGTTGTCTTACACTTAATACGTCTCTTAATATTTCTGATATATTTGAACAAAAGGATGTGAATGATAAAAATATTACTACTGAGGTTGATATTCTTGAAGGTCTGATGATTGTTTGAACGTGTAGACACATATAATTTAACTTATGATACGATGTTCTCATATGACATAAGAGACGCCCGTCTAGATCAACAAATTTATTCGAACGTATATGACATTATCAAAAAAGTAAGGAACATAAATGCCTAACAACTATACGCTGCTTGACAAGACCACGAACGAAGAGTATGATGTAACAATGTCATACGATGACTTCGTGGCCTTGCTTGAATTTGATAAGAATATTCAACAAGTCTTCCGACCCCTTAACTATGCCTATCGCATCGGAGGCCTCAAGGTTTCCGAGGCTTGGCGTAGCCGTCTGAAGGCGATGAAGAAGGCAAATCCTCGCTCAACGATTCAAATTCCATAATACACTATAGAAGTGTAAAATACCTTGGAATAAGGGAAAGTATAAATAACAATGTCGCCAGAAATTAAGGAAAGGACTTCATTGTTGTCGGTACGTAGTAAGAAAGACCCAATCGTAAAAATTAAAGCGGTAAAGCCTTCTAAGCCATTCATTATACGAGAAATAAAACCAGCAACCATCAACCAAAATAAAGCCTTCAAATCCTACAATAAAGACAAAAATCTGCTGTTCCATGGCATGGCCGGAACCGGAAAATCCTTCATCTCCATATATCTCGCACTTGAAGAAATCATGGATCAACATGATCCAAGTCCATATGAAAAGTTGATTATTGTGCGAAGTGTCGTGCCTACCCGAGATGTCGGATTCCTACCGGGTAGCGTGGTCGAGAAGGCTCAAGAATATGAGGCACCTTACGAGAGCATCGCTGTCGAATTATTTGGTGTCCATGACGCCTACAAACAGCTTAAAAATCGGGAACTTCTTCAATTCAAGACGACTTCCTTCATACGCGGTATTACCCTTAATAACTCCATCATTCTGGTCGATGAGATTCAGAACATGGATGCGGATGAGCTAAGAAGTATCATCACCAGAACAGGCGACAACTGTAAGATTATCTTCTCAGGCGACTTCCGCCAATCCGACTTCCGAGGCCGTGATAAAGAATACAAGCATGACGTGGTAAGCTTCATGGAAATTATCAAGACCATGCCGAATGATTTCGACATCATCGAGTTTGGAATTGATGACATCGTTAGATCGAAGCTTGTCAAGAACTTCTTGATTGCCGAGGATAACTATCTAAAGAATGTCTGATCCTTGGCTGCTAGACGGTAAACCTTTCGAAGAAGAGGATATCCCCGAGGGAAAGATTGGATTTGTTTATCTGATCACCAACCTCGTGGATAACCGTAAATATATTGGGAGGAAAATTTTTTACTCCACCAAGCGGCTTCCGCCCCTGAAGGGAAAGACCCGAAAGCGAAAAAAAATCACAGGCTCCGACTGGCAAAATTATTATGGTTCCTCCGACGAAATGAAGGAATTGATATTGACAATCGGAAAAATTTCCTTTAGAAGAGAGATATTGCATCTCTGTGGTTCTAAATCCGAGATGTCATATTTAGAAACGAAAGAAATATTCGTTAGAGATGCGCTTTTAAAGGAAGAATTTATAAATCGATGGGTCACGGTTCAGATCAACGGTAATAATTTAAAGGGAATGATGATTGATAAACATTGGTGTGAAAGTGAAGGAAGACAAGAGCCTCTCACAGACTGATCGGCTTGCCATCGCCCTCAACAATCTTTTTAATGATAGTGGTGAAATAAATCGCACCTATCATGGCGTATTTTCTGAACCGTATAATCTCTACACAGGCAAGGGCGAGGAAAACAAAGATTCCAACGTTGAGGCCTTCTGTGATGTGATGATCGACGGCCAGCCGCATTCGTTCGGTTGGCGCTGGTGGGGTAAACGTGCCGAAGTCCTCATCGAAGAGATGAAAAAGACGGCACTTGAACTGAAGGATATATAAAATAAATGAATGATAATGTAAAACGTGGTTTCAAGCGGAAGACGATTGTCGAGACGATTGAACGGAAGATGAATAAGTGGATCAAGTCGATTGACGACGAGAAGCTTCAGAAGCGTGTCAAGGCTGATTATATCGTGACGGGCGGCGCAATCGCCTCCATGCTGCTAGGTGACATGCCCAACGACTATGACGTGTATTTTCAGACGCCAGCCGTTGCCCTCGATCTTGTTAATTATTATCTTGGCAAGGTCACCAAGTCTGATAAGGTCAGCCGAATTTACGCCGAGGAAAGTAATCGTGGTGGCGTCAAGGTAATGATCAAGTCGGCAGGCATTATCCGTTCCGAAGAAGAAGATTTCAAGGATTATGATTATTTCGAGGCCACCAATGGCACGAATATCGAATCCTATCTGGATAAGGAGTCTTTCAAGTCCAAGACGCCTTACACCGTGGCGATGATTTCTTCCAATGCCATTTCTCTGCATGGTGACGTACAGATTATCACCCGCTTCGTCGGTCGTCCCGATGTCATCCATGAGAACTATGATTTCGTGCATGTCACCAATTGGTTTACGGAGGCCTCTGGACTGGTTCTTAACGATGAGGCGCTAGAAGCCATCCTCGCGCGTGAACTTCGCTACGTAGGGTCTCTATATCCAATCTGCACCATGTTCCGCATCAAGAAGTTCCTGAACCGTGGCTGGACCATCACCGCAGGCGAGATGCTGAAGATTGCGTGGGATATTTCGAAGCTTGATCTGGATGACATGGCAGTTCTCTATGATCAGTTGATTGGCGTCGATGCAGCCTACTTCCACCAGCTTATCACCATCCTGAAGAAGGTCGATAGGACCGAACTGGATCGTACCTATCTATTCGAGGCGATTAACCGCGTCTTCGATCAGAAGGACGAATCCGAAGATGAATTTCATGATTTGGTGAAAGATGGGAATTGAGTTTTGGAATCCCGCCGACATCCAATATATTTATTATCCAATCGTTCGAATGCGTTTGATTGATAAGAAATGGTGGAAGGAAGGTAATCATGCTCCTTTCATTGCCGTCAAGGTAACACGAGCAAGGGCGGATGGCACCGAAAGAGCATATGATGAACTTTATTTGTTCAACAGCGTGACCAAGATGGATAATATTCATCATTGTGTTTTTAAAGAGGATGATGTATAATGAGTTTTTTTAGTAAAAGTAACGACAAGACCCAGATCAAAATTCTGGATGAAGTAATCAAGTCTCAGGCGAATTATATCGAAGCACTACAAAACAAGTCTGATGCGTTTGAAGGCCTATCAAATACTCTTCAAATTTTGGTGGATAATCTTCAGGCTTTGGCAGACGAAAGAGAAAAAAGTCTCAACATTTATGTGAAGTGGTTTGAACAAATCACACCCAAGACATTCGGAACCGAAACAGAAAGGAATGAAGATGCTACCAATTAAGGTGGAAGACCTGACACAGGAACAATATGAACAGCTAAGGAGGGATTTCTATGAATATGAAAGAGATTCCATAATTCTTAATGCCCTTTATGCTGGTGGTGTCGATAATTGGGAATATTATGGCGATGCCATGAAGACAATTGATGATGAAACCTATTATGGAGACGACCTATGACAACGCAAGTTACAATTAAGAATGACCACGGCTGCGACGAGACCAAGCGGGTGCGGGTTTTCGTGGTGGATAGCCGCACCGACGAAAACGATGTTCTTCAGACGACTTATGTCTCCGAACATTTTCTGGAGAATGGGGAGCAGATCAGCCTCTACCTCTGGAAGGGTCACACCCTAGAAATTGAGGAATACGAAATATGAGTTTATTTCGTAAGAAGCCTGTTGTTATTGAGGCTGTAAGGTGCAAAGACCTTCATTATATGATGGGCGAAGATTGGTATGCGCTGCCCAAGTGGTTTATTGATGCCTATGAAGGGAAGAATGAATCGGGAGTTAAGACCATCATCGGCTTAAATCATCCATCTCGTATTGAAATTGTCACGCTTGAAGGTGTTATGACAGCCGATATAGGTGATTGGATTATACGTGGTGTAAATGGAGAATTATATCCTTGTAAGCCGGATATTTTTGAAAAAATCTACGATCCGGCCTAAAAAACTAAATTTATTTCTTGACAGTTCGAAACGGTTATGAGATAAATAGGGCATAGACGTTGATACGTTTAGATAACTAGGGAAGACCGGGGGGCAGTACCCCGCCGGTCCACCAAAAGTATGTGGGAAACATGTAACGATTAAGTTACGACCTATCTGTCGAGGTAGATAGCCAGTGGAGGGAAAATCCACGAACATGACAGAATACTTTTGATGGGCCGGAAACAGGATCGATTCCTTTGTGAAGTGGATGAGTAGTCTATCGGGCGAAAGCGCCGTTACTGCAATAAAATCGTAAATGTCAACGACAACGTTGCATTCTCTGAGGAACTACGCCTAGCAGCGTAATCTTCAAGTAGGGTTTGCTGGTTTTCCTAGTAACAGAAAAACCAGCACTAATCTTTGGATTAGACAGGGGTATATAGAGCGGCAATTATAAGATGTCGGTCTTTGAGGGAAGGCGAAAACAGGATGTCATCCTTTTAGAGGATGGTCCCTCCATCTTGTTGGACTTTATGTACCCCGCTCTAATCCAATGAATAAGTACATGGGTTTTCGAGAAACAAGATAATCTAACACAACATAGGATTATTGTTCCATGTACTTTCCTTTTTCCTTGACACCATATGTCCAATCTGATAAATATGTTGCATCGCAACATAAAAAAGGAAAAGACATTGTTCAGTAAAATTAGAATTGCTATTCGTAACTATCTCGCGTATAAGGAAGCCTTCAGAGAGTTGAATTCCTACTCTGATCGTGATCTAGCTGACATTGGAATTCGTCGTGTAGATATTCCATTCATCATTTCGGCCCATATGAAGGATTAATATTATGAATTACTATCAGGCATCCTCGGCTCCTGTCGTTGATAATTTTCGGGAGGTCAGACTTCTTAGTGTGAAGAGGATGACCGATGTTGATAATCGGATGCCGATGGCAGGCATCACCTACGATTTGGAAGGAAAGATTTATCATATCGCCGTTCCATATGAGGATTTGGCCACGATGTATCTGTGTGTTTCAAATAATAAATACTCTTTTTAATAGAGAGTATTAATGAAATCTTTCAAGGCGCTTCTTCGGGAAGAAAATCTAATCAAACCCATCAAACCCGTCGAAGGCTTGCCCCAGAAACCTGTGACTTTGGGTGACGGTTCGGCCTACACGCCAGCACCTAACCCAAAAATCAGGAAGGTGGCGGAAGGTTATATGAAGGCCTCTGGTCTTCCCTATAATCCTCCGAAGGATTTTAAAAAGGTCGATCCCGAACGTGCGACGCGCATTGCAGGCGAATTCGACAAGATGAAGCACGATCCTGACCATCCCGATGTCAAGGCCTCCTATGACGCTCTGGCGAAGGAAACGATGGCGCAGTATCAGCACATCAAGAAATCTGGATTAAAAGTTTCTTGGATGAAAGATGGGCAGAAAGACCCCTACGCCAAGACGCCTCATGAAGGCGCGGCTGATGTCAAGAATAATAATCATCTATGGGCCTATAAGACCGAGAGCGGCTTTGGTTCCGGCGACGAGGATACGACTAAAAACCATCCCATGCTTCAAAAGACTGGTGAAAAGGTCGATGGTCATGAGATGGTGGTGAATGACGCCTTTCGTGTCGTTCATGATTACTTTGGACACTTTAAAGAAGGCTTCGGCTTTAGGGCCAATGGGGAAGAGAATGCTTGGCGTCATCATGCATCCATGTATTCTCCACTAGCCCGAGGGGCCATGACTGCCGAAACTCGGGGGCAGAATTCTTGGGTTAACTACGGCAAGCACGGTGAACATAATAGAACTGCTAGTGCAGCAGATACGCACTTCGCGCCACAGAAGGCCGGATTAATGCCGAAGTGGACACAAGAAGAGGGAATTTAAATGACAGAAAATGAAAAAAAAGAATTTCAAAAGGCCTTGAAAGAGGCGATTGATTATGCTATTAAAAGAATGGGACTTGATAATTTCAAGGGTAATAAATGTCCCTTTTTTGGGAGTAATAGATAATGCAACCTTTTTTATCAATTCTAAGAGAACGGGCGGAAGACGCCTCGATCAATACCATCGAACGGCTGGTCAAGACAAAGAACGTCGGTGGCATATCGGCTGAACGTAGCAACCTGTCAGCCGAGGAAAACACCGCTCGAACCGCGCAACTTAGGTCTGATCTGATTGCGCGTAAGATTGACCATATCCCCGTCAATGGGAGATATACAGAGAATTTTGGTACTCCTAACGCCAAGACGGTTGACGGGGAAAAATCCTTTTTCGTTCATTCTCATAAGGATATCTTGCCACACCTGAAGGAATTGGGTACAAAGTATGGCCAAGATTCGATTCTCCACAAATATCAGCACGAGGAAACCGCAAAACTGCATGGGACGAATGACGCGGAATATCCCGGCAAGGATAAGACCGACGACATAGGTAAATTTAAACCAAAGTTCAAGGGTGAATTCCACTCGGTTCTAAAAAATGGCGACGCCTTCTCATTTGCCGCTTGACACTATGGGTGATTTGGTATAAATTAAATCTCTAATCAGTTGGAGGAATTTATCATGGATGTCTATGTGTCGATGGATCGTATCGAAGACTATAAGAATAAGGTCAATGAGGAACTTCAAAAAATTGAGTTGGAGGATGAATTCATCGATAATGAGATGGCCCTCCAATGTATCAACTACGGATATTCTGTCAAGGATGCCGTTGATGAAATTTGTCGTGTCGTGGAAATGATGAATTGGTTTTAATAAAATGGCCCGAGAAAAGGAGCCCGACTTCAAGCGGCTCATGACTGACTCGGAGATGACCGATGCTTTCAATAATTATTTTTACGATTATGGTCAGACGGATGGAGTGAAATTTCTCTCCTTCTATCTGACCGAAATCAAGGATGACGAGATGGTCGGCCTCCTAAAGAAGGCAGACCACAATAATATTTCGTTGACTGCCTGCTGGATAGCGCGTATTCTATGGAAGGGTAATCTGGTTCCCCAGAGCAGTCTGGATTTTCTAAACGAGGAACTTGATAAGATCAGGAACCGCGCGAAGAAAGTTATTGTCGGAGAAAAACTTCGACCCAAACTTGATCAACCAATCGAGATGGTTGCGTTGGAATTTATGATAACATTAACCCTTGATAAGTGTATCGAGGATGCCGCTGTCAATTTCATGAAAGGAATTTAAAATGTATATTCATCTTGTCAAGGTAAAGACTGGTGGTAGTGATCTTTTTAATTTGTATGGAGATGGTGTATATGCCACCGAAAAAGAGGCACAAACAGCACTTCAGAAAGATCATGATGAGGGTCAATTGGACCTAGAAATTGATGATTACTTCATTGCCAAGATCGAGGTAAAGAAGATCATGGTGCCTGCAAAGCCGAACTTCAAGAAATACGAGGTTTAATACATGGAATATTGTGATATGCCTCCATGTGAACTGAAGGTCATGGTTGAGATTACAACATCCGACCTGTATGATCTTCTGAAGGCAGAAGATGATTTGCATGGTGAAGGTATCGGGCCAGATTTACGGCCTCTCATCAAAAAGATTTTGAAAGCATTTTGGGAAGAGTAGGATAACATGTCTCAGTTTAAAACTAATCCAGAACGATATCTGGATCGACCCACCATCGACAGAATTCGAAAGATTGCCGACTATCATACTGCCGTGGGCGGGGTCGATCATGATAACATCCTCACCTATGCGATTGGCGACATCCATGGCATGGATAAGTATCTTTTGAAGATGTTGGAATTTATGACTCGTTGCGCCAAGGAGTCGCCCGAAATCCGAAACCTTCCCTCCCGCTTCGTGTTTCTAGGCGATTACGTTGACCGTGGGCCGGGGATTGCCGAGAGCCTTGCGATGGTGCGTCTCCTTCAGGAGATGATGCCAGCGGGTCAGGTTGTGGCCCTGCGTGGCAACCATGAAGAGATGCTGCTAGCAGACTACGTTGACGATAGTGATGGACCATCTTTTTTCCGGGAAGAGTCATCCAATGGGAGGTCTTTCACTCGTTGTGGGCAGGGTCTTGAAATTCCCGCCGACCTGATTTCCTGGTTGGCGCGGCTTCCTTATAAGTTTGAGACGAAGGCGCAAGTTTTTGTTCATGCTGGTCTCGATCCTAGGTTTAAAATCCATCAGCAAAACAAAGCAACCATGATCTGGATCAGGGGTGAATTTCTTGAATCTGACCATGATTTTGGTAAGCGCGTCGTGCATGGACACACACCTAGTCTTAATGGTGTCGAACACGAGGCCTTTCGAACAAATCTGGATACCGGCGCTTGCTTCGGTGGACCCTTGTCTGGGGCTCTATTCGATCCAAATACCAACAATCCTCTCTCATTCTATCTAGTGACTGAGAATGTCAAGCGAAAGCTTCAACTGAGAGGCGGGGATAAATACATTATCGAAATCGATGAAAAGAAGGAAATTAAATGACTGAAGGAGTAGACAAGGTGTGGGAATCTGGAGACAATGCCATCGCAATGATGAATGCACAGACGGCGAAGCTAGAGGCCGAGGAAAAGGAAAAGCTGGCCAATCATCCATCTAACCGCCCCACGGCTGAAATTGCCCGTCTTCAAAATGCTGGTATCGAACCTGTTGTGGAAGAAATTCTTCTAGTAGAGACCGTGGAAGAATTTCCTTCTGTAGAGCCAGAGAAAAAGGTCGATGAAACAGAAATTCCTCTTGACAAAGTAGAAGAAACAGCGCAAGATACGGAAACGAAGGGAGAGTAATTAACTTCCTTTGTTAGATAGGTCGTCTAAAGTAGGATACATGCCCATAGAGGCTGAGATGAAGAATCAAAACCTTCCCTATCTCGATTTGAAATGTAGTCAGGACAAAAAATGACGCCAAGCTTTTAACTTGGTTTATGGGGGATTTGTCCAACCCCCAGCATCTTCCTTTTAATTCAAAATGGGAATTTAATGAGCAGAAAAATTTCATCACCTGATGGTGATATTTTACATGAAAAATATATTAATAAAGGGTTATCTCCAAACCAGATAGCTCTTGATTTTTCTGTGTCTAGACCTGTCGTATTGACATGGTTAAGAGAGAATAATATTAAAATGAGAGGCCATAAAGATGCCTCCGCGCTAGTCGGAGAAAATCAAAAAGAACAAATTCGACATGGTTATGAAGATATACATCTAAAATTATCAGATTATGACTGGTTATATAACGAACGAATTATAAAGAAGAAATCAAAGAAGAATATTGCTGCCGAATTGGGGTGCAGCCCGACAATAATAAACAAATACCTTTCAAAACTAAATATACCCTTGGTAAGGTATAATGAATCTGAAAATTCTATCAAAGAAAGGTTGTTGAATAAAGAATATCTTTTAGAGTTATACAATCAAGGAAAGACCATGGATGAAATTGCCATCCTGATTGAATCATCCAAGTCCACAGTTTCATTATTTTTTAAAAGACTTGAAATAGAAGTAAAGAAACAATCCGAGTACGATCCTAAGTTTATAAAGGTCTCAAAGGCCCACCAAGAAATTATTGACTATATTAGGTCAATATACGACGGAAAAATTCTTATCAATAATAGAAGTATTTTTGGTGTAGAGATGGATATCATCATACCAGAAAAGATGCTCTGTATTGAGTTTAACGGTTTGTTTTATCATTCGGAAGACGCCGGAAAGGATAAAACATATCATCTAAGCAAAACTATTAAATGCGAAGAGAAGGGATACTTTCTTTTTCACATCTTTGAAGATACATGGAAATCACATGAAGATGTTGTTTTGAGTATGATCTGTAATAAGCTAGGTAAAAATGTAAATAAATTACATGCCAGAAAATTAAAAATCAGAGAAGTCGGGTCGTCTGAAAGGCGACAATTCTTTGAAAATAATCATATTCAGGGTAAAGATTATTCGGTCATATCTTATGGGCTTTATGACGGCGAAACTCTTGTTTCGTGTATGTCCTTCGCCAAATCTCGATATGATAAGTCTGTAAAGTGGGAGTTGATGCGATTTGCCAACAAAATATATTTTAATGTTGTTGGGGGATTTTCTAGACTATTAAATCATTTTAGAAAATTGTATGATGGTTCTATTATATCGTTTTCTGATGTATCATACAGTCAGGGAAATATATACAGGTCGAATGGATTTACTTTGGCCGGGATTATTCCTCCTGACTATTCATATATGAAACATTTTGAAAGGCGTATCAGAAAGGAAAATTTCCGAAAGAACAGATTAAAAAGTATATTCAAAGATGTGGATATTAACATGTCTGAAAGGGAAATAATGTTTCTTAATGGGTATAAGAGAATATGGAATTGCGGCATGAAGAAGTGGGTATTAATGTGAAATACGGAAGTCTCCTGACGTTAATTTATGTTAATATCCATATAGCTTCGATTTCTGTTAGTCCCTCTCTGGAAGGGTGTGGATCGTGAGCTAGTTTTCCGTTGCTCATTATTACAATATGTTTACAACCACGACTAGCAGTACCAGAAGCTAGGTAATATCTAAGAGGAATTGGAGGGGTTTTGTCTTTCCATGGGCCAGAATTCATTATCGGAGTCACACCACGATTTATCATGAATGCCTGCCAATCTTCATACCAATCACTACCGGGTTTTAATTTAACAAAATGTGGAACTTCGTTTCTGTCTAATTCTAGTATAGAAGCTGTCACCGCCCTAACACAATCTCCTATCTCACCTTTATCATAAAAATATTCTTGATCTACTGGTATCATAAAAAATACTCCCAAAGTTGCCTCTGGGAGTATTTATTGTCTCTTGTTCGATCCTTTTTCTGGGTATTCCCCAGAAAAATTATGTATTAACCCATAAGATTTTTTACGATTATACGATTGTAGAAGAGGTTCGAATCCTGAACCAATGCACCCTGACCGACTGTCGCACCCTGAGCGAATGGGTTGGCTACCATTCCATAACGAGTCTTGAAGGCAATCTTTGGCTGAAGTGTGTTTGGATCGATAGCCTTTAGAAGCTGTAGAGGAACGTATGGGCAGTAGAATAGTCCTGCGTCAAACGCTGTCTGACCCTTGTAACCAATGGTCATGTAATCGCCGGTTGAATATGGATCGATATAGACTTTGTAACGACCATTGAGGATACCAGCGAATGTGTTGCCAGTGTCATCGATTTCAAGCTGGTTGCCGTCTAGCTTAGGTGTATACTGTAGAACACCAGCAGCCTGAAGAGCGGAAGCCACGTTTGAAGAGCAGATTAGGAAGTTACCCTTGCCACGTCGAGTATTCTTGGCAATTGCGTTGGCTTCTAGGTCGAGACGGAACATAAGACCCTTGAACTTTTCAATCATCCAACGTCCATCGGAATCAAGGTCAAGATCGAACACGCCGGTTGCAGTCGTACCAGCCTGTGCTCCAACAGAAGCGGTGACGTTGATTGTACGAACAACTTCACGGTTGATTTCGGCAAGTAGTTCCGCCGACAAGAAGTCAGATAGAAGTGACTCGGCGTCGAGACCATGAACAGCACGTAAGTCCTGTGCAAGTTCGATTGAGTATTCGGCCTTCAATCCACGCTCCTTGGCGTTGACTGTCGTCTTTTCAATACTGATGGCGATTTCTGGGAATACTGAGTTACCGAATCCAAGACCTTCGGCTGCTGCTGTATTCATACCACCAGCGTAGTTATATGTTGAGTTACCAGCGTTGTTTGAAACACCGGGAAGACCTGAAAGGTTACCAGCAGCACCACCGGGGACTGTTGAGTTGGCGTAACCAGCACCACCAGCACCGTTAACAGTTACGTTAGCGCCGGGGAATGTTGACCAACCAGTATTTACTTCGTTGTAGAAGTTTTCAGTTCCAGACATTGAACCGTAACGTGAACGAAGCGCGAAGATTAGGCCTGTTGGACCAGTCATTGGCTGAACACCGCAAATGTCATAAGCAATAAGATTAGGCATTGTACGACGAACGAGCGAGATTAGGATTGGATCGAAGGTATCGATTGGACCCGAACCCGTTGTTGAAGATGAAGAACCCATCGCGTTGGTTGGGAATTCTTCGTTCATGAGACCGAAGCCCATCCCCATGTTCTTGGCTTCACGAGTCGCATTCTTGGTATTTTCAAGAAGACGAGCAGTAACCGCCTTTCGGTAGTTATTCTTGATTGGATCAAGATCAGTATGCTCTAGAATTGGAGCCCACTTCTTTGTGAGTGTTTCTGAAGGTGATTCTGCTAGGTAACTCATTTTTTCTTCTCCTTGTTATTCTTTAATTTTATTTATTATTTTTGTTTTTTTAAGAATTAGAACGTGCCGGAACTGAATCTCTTGTTCTTGGCGATTGCATCCATTGCTGACTTCATTGAAGGGTCAACAGTTTCAGAAACAATATTGGTGTCGGTTACAAGATTCTCGGTAACAATATTCGAATCCTTGGTGACTGACTTAACTAGACCTTCCTTGATGGTCTTGACTTTGGCTCTGAATGATTCCTCATTCTCAAAGTCAACGTTTTCAAGAACTGTCTTAAGCTTCTGTCTTTCAGGGAGAGTAAGAGTTACTGTGGCTTCCGCTACAATCTTATCTTTCTTGAAAGAATTAATTTGCTTGTCCTTGGCGAGGCTTTCGTTCACGGCCTTGTTTAGTTCTTCTGTTGACTTGTTATAGTCGGTAACAAGACTTTCGTAAACGTCGAGACGTTCGTCAGGAATTTCGATGTAATGCTCTTGGAATAGAGTCTTCAGACCATCAATAAATTCTGTGGTTAGTTCGTTACGTAGTGTTGACTCGATGGCAACTTCGTTATCTGTCATCCACTCTTCAGTAATATGACCAAAGTAACTGTCGATGGTTTCCACTAGGTCTTCTGTGATGGCCTCAATTGATTCCTGAAGCTTGGATTCAAACTGTTCTTCTAGCTTGATCATCTCTTCGGTAAGTCGTAGAGTGACGGCGCTTTCGAAAAGTGTTCCCAGCTTGGCCTTGAATTCTTCGGTAAGGTCAGATTCACCAAATAGTGTATCCATCTCTTCCTTCTGAAGCTGAACTGATTCCATGGCTGCTGAAGGTTTCATGGCGATAGATGCCTGATTTCCCTTTACCTTGTCGCCAAGACCAGCACGATCACCTTCTCCACCGATCTGGGCGAGAATTTCGTCCTGAAGTCCTGCAAGTGATGTAAGGTCTAGCTGCCCAAGACTCCCAACGATGGCCTTGATCCAGTCGATACGTGTCTTCGGATTGCCGTCTGCGTCGCCGTTATTGGCGTCTGCCGTTGCATGTGTCTGGATTGTCTTGGCTGCTGCCGACCCTTCGTCTTCATCAAGATCGACTTCCTGAACTTCAAATTTTCCGGTAGAAACCATTTCATCAAGCTGAGCAGAAGTGAATTTTTCTTCCTTCTCGTCTTCCCATAGGATGGAAAGATTATTTTCATCAATCTGTGAAATCACGCCGTTCAAATTGCTCTTGATGTTCGTGATCACATATGCTGTATTGTCTGACATTTAAATCTCCTTGACCTTTATTTTTATTTATTATATCTGGGTTTTTAATCTTGACAAGAACTTCTCAAACATGATAGTCTTCTTCTCTTCAATCTCTTTTATGGTCATTTTATGGACCTGTTTCTTCAATGCGTCTGAATTTTCCGCCAACCATGTGCCGGTAGATTCATCATAGAACCACTCTACGTTCTCCATGATGCCCTTGATGAAGGCTCCATGTGCGGATGGATCGGAAACCACGTCATTCGCCGTGATAAGTTTATAATCCGATCCCACGTCGTATCCCTGACCATTTTCTTTTAATGAACCAAGACCACGAGAAGACACACCTAGGTTGGCGTCAGATTCGAATAGACCCTTGACTATGTTCCCGGAAGGTGTGTTGGTTAGCTCGGCCTTACCGTGCCAGTCCTTGCCTTCCTTATGCATTTCTTTTACAATATGAGAGACATTCTTTAGATTGATGGTAGGACCATCTGGATGATCCAACTCTCCGAAGGCGCGATTGGAATTAACCTTTTCCTCGATGTATTTCTTGACGACAGGATCGTGGATTTCTGAGATATAACGACGACGATTCTTGTTGAAGGCGTCGAATTCTAGAAATAGACCATGGAAGTAATGCTTCTTATCGGCACCTGTGCCTTCCGTGATGTATTTTGCATTTTCCTGTATTTCTGCTAGAAATTTCATGGCTGGGTTAATCCTTAGTTATTTTTGAAGGCGATAGAGACGCCGAGTAGAGTAGCCGCGCTTCCTGTCATGGTTGTGTTTGCAGCCTTTTCAATAATTAACTCACCACCACCAGCAATGGTGATGTTGGCGGATGGTGTACTATTGATAGTAATAACACCCACCACTGTTGCTGTATTTAATACTCTTACAACATTCCATCCACCGACAGCAGTAGACACGTCAGGTGAAAATGTGTTGGCGACTGTAAAGGTTTGTTCTGAACCTAATACCTTGATTACTGATGCCATTATTTCTTCTTCTTTCTTAGATTGAAAATGTATTCCTTGACCTTATCCTTGCCGTCTGCCTTGTCGATGGAGTCAGACTGCTTCATCTTTCCGTCAGAGTTGGCGAAACTCTTGATGGTTCCCTTCGCCGCGTCTTCAAGAACAACATCCTCTTCAACAGATTTTTTATTTAGGAATTTTTCTGCCTTATTGATACCTAGCTGAGACTTTTTGATATTCTTTTCAAAAGAATCCTTTATTTTATTGAATTGAGGCAATTTTCCCCCAACATATTTTCCTGCCATTTTATTCAGGTCTTCTAGATCAGAATCTCTGGCTTCCTTTGCTCTGGTTACATAATTATTCAACTTATCCTTTGAAATTTCTGTAATCTCTTCTGATTCGTGGGCTACCTTGATCTTCGTTGAGTGGGAACCGGGATGTTCCTTGACCCATGACTTGAGGGCATCATTATTTGTCTTTGACCATGTGGCGGTGCCAGCATACTTGCCATCGACATAGACATGACGCTGTGAATTCTTAATCTTCTTACGCTTGCCGACCACCGGAGGATTGATTGTGGCTTCCACGACTTCTTCTGATTCATATTTCACAATAGAAGCTGTCTCGTCATTACCGAAACGATTCTTCTTACGTGGGAAGGTCTTGACGATCTTCCCGTTGAACAATTCATCATTACCCTTCTGGCGAAAGTTCTTTAGAATATCCATCTGAATATGCTTATCGACAAATTTTTGTTCACCCTTAGCAGCCGGATAGGTGTCGGTTAGATTTCGAGTGACCTTGGCTTCAAGAATTTCTTTAAATGTTTCCAATGGAGTGATCCTTAAATCTTATTTCTTGTCGTCGGTAGCAGGCGCGTCTTCTCCGTCATCACCATCAGTATCAGGTTCTTCGTCGCCCTTGGTATCGTCAGTTTCTTTGATATTGAAGATTTCCTTATGAAGGTCTTCCTTGACAACGGCCACATATTGAGTTACCTTTTCGCGAATCAATTCTTCGAAGATGCCCTTGAATGCGACGGGCTCCTTATTAAGAACGGTTGACAAAAGTGCGTTGTATGCTTCGTTTTTAGATGCCATCTGTGATTCTCCTTGAATTCTTTATAATATTTATTATTTCTTACTTCTTGCTTCCGCCTGCCTTGGCGACGACCTGTGCGGCGCTTCGAAGCTTGGAAATTTCTCCCGGCGTCTTACCCTTAACGTCTTTCAACGCCTGAATAATGTGTTGGGCCTTGTCCAGTTTTTCTTCTGTTTTATATTTCTGGGTATTGGCGCTGTCGCCTCCACCACCAGAATCACCGCCACCCTCTGGTGCTTGCTCTTCACCGCCACCCTCTTCCCCACCCTGCTGCTGTTGTGCTGCCATCTGGTAAAGTGGGTCGGTCATCTCTTCAGAGATTTCCTGTGTAATCTTCTCAATATCCTCATCGGTCTGCTTGAGAATTTCACGACGAACCTGTTTATGTGAGAAATATACTCCGATGAAAGGCTGTATCATTGTGAGGGTCTGAAGACGGTTGGCGATGAGTTCCGAATCTTTTAGTTCGGCAAAGTTATTGTCACGAGCGAATTCGTACTTGATATCCTTCTGATACTCATGCCATTCTTCGATGGTCATGTATCCCTTCAGGACGATCTGCTTCTCTAGGGCTCTTGTAAATAGAAGTGAGAACTGTTGACGCAGCCGAGTGATGAATTTGTCAAATTTAATTTCATCGCGGCTTACTTCCTGTGATCGACCCAACATGAAAGGTGAATCAGGATTCAAACGATCCATAGGAACATTGAGAGAATTATAAAGCTGCTTCTGAAAATAAAGAATATCATCAAGCTGACCAAGTGTCGCGCCACCGGCCAGTGTTGTGACCTGTGTTCCTGATCCATCGGCTCTCTTGGGGAGCCAGTAATCTTCCAACATGGTCATGAACTTACGGTCATCTCTGACGCTGCCTGTGTCGGCGTCGTAGATCAGACGATTCTTCTGACTGATCATCACGTCTCTGACATACTGTTCTGCCTTGGCCTTCGGCATTTCACCCACGTCAACATACCAGACTCTTCGTTCTGGAGCCCTAGCCAATCTATAAATGATTAGTGAGTCTTCGATGGTTCGAAGTTGGTTGAGAATCTTGATGGCCTTATGAAGATAACCAATACCCATGGAGCCGTTAACGTCGGTAAGACCCGATGGAACATGGATGATCTTATCCTTGGTGATTCTTAGGCCTGCCGCGCCGGTTCCCTGAAGGCTAGGAGAAGTCTTGTTCGTCCCTCCAAATCCCTTTTCATTATAAAGAAAATATGAATTCTTGGTTGTGGTTACGTCGATGGACTGTTGGAGGTTGGTGTTGTTGCCTAGTTTCTGAGGTTCGACTTCTTTAATTTCTCTAATCTTGCGAGGATCGATATAACGAAGTTCCTTGATTCCCTCTTCTGGATGCTTGTTGTCGATGATAACGTCATAATAGAGTCGGCCATCGACATACCATCTCTTGTAAATATTATAGGCATGGAATTTAAAATCGAGAAGCTTCATGACTTGTTGAAATTCGGCCTCGATGATTTCCTTGGACTGAGGGTCGAGAGGAAGATCGTCTAGGTCGATCTTGACGATGAATTCTTCGTCGGTGGAAAGAGAATCATTGATAATCTCGTCCACGGCGTTATCTACTTCGGGCTGAACCAACATGTCTCGGTATTTGGTGATTAGCTCGGCCTCGGTCTTGATGACGCCCTGAAGATCGACATAGGTGCCATATGAGGCGCTGGCGCTGATAATCGCGGCTGTTTCTTCGGTGTTTCTCTCAACGAAACTGATAGCCGCGTTGGCGATTGGATCGGTCTCGTAAGTCTGGGGAACACGCTGAAACTCAAATCCAAATAATTTTCCGATAATCGACATTAAAATCCCTTTATAAATTGGTATCTTTTATTTATTGAATTTCTGTTGACATTCTAAAACGAGGGGAGTAAGATACCCAGACTCAAATATGAAAGGAATTCAAATGGGTGATTTGCATAACGAAGTTGTTGAAATTGGGAAGAGATTTGCCATAAGTGGAGAGGCTTTTCAAGTTGTTAAGGAAGCCGACCTGAATGATCCTCTAGTCGTCTTATATCTGATCAATATTTCCGCCATGATTCAGTATAGTCTGGATAATTTTCAGAATTCTCTTCGTCTCCATGTTGAAAAGAAGTTGGAGGAACTATCATGAATATTTCTCAATATGCCAACAAGTTTGGTGCTGCACTCGCCTTATCTGGTATATTCTTTAAGGATGTCACCGAAGAAAATTATGATGATGTTAAGACTATAGGTGATGATCTTGCCTTGCTGGATGTGATGAAGGAGTCGATTATCGACTTTGAACGGTTGCTAGTGAACCGTCTCATCGCCCTAAGTGGTGACCAATAATTAAAAAAAGGGAGCCCAAAAGGCTCCCCCTAGTTTGTCGGCATTTCTTTTTAATTATTATCAGCCGACAGTATCAATCTGACCAAAATAGGTGATCGTAGAAGAATTCGTCCAGACATTCTCACCGCCCGAAGTTGGTGCAAAGTTATCCATGGGAACAGTAACGTCAAATTGTGCAATTCTGTCGGTTCCGTCCCAATCTAGGGCGATAGGACCAACAGTCGAAGGCCATCCGTTGATGATTTCGTATACACGGATTGGGCTTCCATCCTTGGAATAGTGAGTAATTGTCCACATTGCCTTGTAGGCTTCTCCGTCAAGAGACGCCTGCATGACGTTGGATTCAAGACGATTGATGGCATTATTCCATGCTTCGAACAAGGCGCGTGTGGTATAATCTTCATCCATCATGACTGTAATATGCCAGTCTTCCCAGACTCTATCGCCAGCAGACTTGATCTTTCTACCGAAGTAAGGAATCTGAACAACACCCACGCGGAAGGTAGGAATTGATGATGCCTTGCATGTGAAGTTTAATTTCTTCACCGCAAGACCACCCGAATCTACCGAAGCCAATGCTGGTGGTAGAGTAAGCTGGACGTCAAACTTGCTAGTTCTGGCCCCGCCGTAGATTAGCCCTTGTGAAATGAAGTTATTTAGATCGAATGCCATTTATTTCTCCTTGACTTTTTTATTATTTATTAGAAAGTATAGTGTCTCAGTAGCTTGGGTTTTCTATTTCAGAGAATGAAACGGAGTCACTGACGGCCACGAAGTCAAGACGGATGAAGTCAATAACACGCGCTGGCTTGATGTAGATACCAGCAACGAACTGATTTGCATCAACAACCTGTGGAGTATTGTTTGTTGCATCGCAGACGACGATGAAGTCTGTGATACCACGAGCACCCACAATACCCTTAAGGAATGGATTGACCATATTCTTAAATTGATTCTGTGTGAACACGTCATTGATACTGAATAGGATTGTCTTGGTTGCGTTAACAATACTCTGTTCACAGTAGATGAACAATCCTCGAACGTTGATACGATTAAAGGCTGTTGACTGAATTGTGAACATTCGGTCACCGTCAAGATATGTTCCATAACCGGCCTCGGTGATGACGGGGTTAATACCGAGTGGGTATAGATAATCTCGATCAGTTTCACCGGGATTGTAAGCAATCTTGGTTACATTATTGATCTGACCGTTATTGATACCGGCATTTGAGAACCATGGTGCAGAAATACCATTTGTATAGGCTCGTGTTCCGGCGGTATCACCATTCAGAGGAATCCAACGGTAAATATTGTTGTACCGATCATACTGATACTTGTAACCAGTATCCATGAAGAGGTAGGTCGATGGATTGACGAAGTATGTCCATCCTGCGATAGAGATGGCCTCGAATCCGGCGTTGCTAACAACAGTCGCCTTGTCAGGTGACGCGAATAGGATACAATCACGTTTGCGCTGATCAATAACATTCTGGACAATCCAGTTTGTAAGCTGGAAGTTAGAATATGATCCGCCGTTGTAAGTTCCTGATCCACTGGTAGCCTTACCCTGAATCAATAGAGAGATTGGGTAAATCTTGTTGGTGAATAGCTGCCAACCATTCGCAAGGGTCTGGAGTGGTGTAACGGCTTCATTGTCACCATCCTGACCAAGATTGAAGGTTAGTGAGAGTGGATTTTGATTTGTTGAGTTAACAAGAGTAGCAGAATTTGCTGATGTTAGCCCGTTACGATCATTAATTGCCCAGATGTAGTTTGAATTCTGGTTGATAACTGTCTGATAGTAGGCAGGAGACCCATCAGGATTAAGCGCATCCTGAGCGTATGAAACGTTGTTGTATGTTTCAAGAATTGTTCCGGGAACACCTGTGAACAGACCGTTCTGGTCGATAACAACAACACTAAGCTGATCCACAAGAGCAGCATTAGAAGTTGATGCAAGTACAGAAGGAGTTTCTGATGGACCAGTACCGACCTCACGCGAAAATTCCCATGAACGTTTTACTGTGTTTGCCGAATAGTTGTAGGCAAGTCTTGATGGGTTACTGAAGTTTAGGTTAACCACTGTCGCCGTTGAGTTGGTGACGGCGTTAGAAATTCCTGTGATCTTAAGTGGTGTGGTGTAGGCGGTTCCAAGAGTGGTGTTGCCGATAAGAATCTGGTCACCGACAGTGAAACTACCCATTAGAGTTGTTGCAAAGGTGTTGCCAGCGGCGACGTTCGAACCAGAAATTGGGGTGAAAACGATCTTTCCTGTGTTTGAACCGATACTGACGCTCAAAGAACCAGAATATGAGTTACCAGTTGCGTTGCCGGAAACGATGGTTCCACCGAAAGAAACGTTTGAACTGTAAGCATTAGGAGAGTCAACCTGTGCAACACGGAGAGAGTTTCCGAGAGCACCGGGATAACGAGCCACATAAAGAACGTTCGTGTCAGTGAAGAACTGAGTTGAAAATGTGTGTTGGTTAAGGATAACTTCGTCAAGAATGTTGGCAACAGGACCAGTATTCGCAACAGCGTTAAGAGCCGCATTGGCGGTGTTTGATGTTGTGTTTGCTGTTCTTACGACCCAAAGCGCATTGGTGTAGCCTAGGAAGTTAGCCGCAGAGAACCATGTTTCTGGATTTAGATTGGTAGGAGCCCCGAAAGTCTGCTTGAGTTGTGCTTCTGAACTCATAAGCATGGGTTCGAACATTGGCCCCCAGCCGAAAATTCCTGCAATCGCTCCTGCCGAAGACGAAATGCCTGTGACGGAGGCTGTAAGGTCGATTTCGTCAAAATAGACGCCGGGACTTAGTGGAAATGTCATCTAATTTCTCCTTGGATAACTAACAATTCTTTTGAATTATTTATTAAAAAGGAAATCTTGAAGATTTTTATTGACATGTGGTGCGGGATATGAGATAAATATCAGGCACAAGAGGTAACGCCTCTTAACGAAGGAGAGCTATCATGAAGACGCTCTGATCTAGATATTTATCAAACAGAAAAGTTGAATTTTAAAAATTTTGGTCTATATCAAGGTTTGCCAGTTTTAAGTTTCCCTGCACATACGCGAAAAACTGGTATTTTAACCAAGGAGCCACACATGAGCCAAACCATCGTTCGAATTTAAGTAATTAAGGAGATGCCGCAGCTTCGTGAGAATGTCTGTTAATTGAACTATATAACACTCTGATTGTTCACAACCCGTGACGGTATGTGTGTAAGATCGTCACCATCTCCTTAATACATTCTTCAAACGGAGAAACATTATGAAATTAAGTGACCAAGAAATAAGAGAACTTCGTAAAATGTTCGATGAAGGTCTCAGTTTTGCGACAGCCTGCAATGAACTTGATATTGAAGATACAGAAGAAGCAAGGAAATTGTGGGATAAGTGGGAGATCGAATAACTAAAAGGCCTCTCAGGGAAACTTGAGAGGCCTTTTAGTTTTTAGTATTGCATTTTAAAATCACCAACAGTCCAGACGCAACCATCAAAATTTGAGGTACGGCCAACCTCGATATCCTCAACGTATTCCCTAAATGGAACGTTCATGTTGATGGAATGATTAAAATCTTCCATCGTCTGGACTCGTGGCGCATAGTTAGTCGTGAATCCGAAGGGCAACATATTGTTGTCGATCTGTTCATTACTTCGCTCTCTCAACGCCATCGACGTGTTGATATCCGTCATCTCCTTAAAATAACTCTGATCCGTCAGCCACGAAAATAGAACGAGACACATAACCATGTCGTCGTGCTTGCCTGCTTCGGCCTCATAGGAGAGCTTCTTACGGGAGAAGGATGTAAACTCATTCAGGGTGTCCTCATCATAACAGATTAGTTTGTCCTGTTCGATAAGAAGACGCAACACCGAGCATCCCATACTTTTAACAATTTTCGTGGTCCTGATCCCCTTGTCGGATTTACGTCCACCAAAGGAAATCTTCTTTCCGGTCTTACCAGAATTCTCTGTACAAAGAACGTTGTCATAACCATATTCCACAATCAGGATGTAACCCACCTGTTCCCCAATATCATTAATTTCTGTCAGCACCGCCGCATTATTATAAAGGAGGGCCGTCTTGTAAATGATGTCGGCGTAGTCGGCGGGAGCTATCTGATTATCCCTAAAGGTGCATACCTGACGATAGGGTAGCTCCGTAACGTCAATGACGCTGAAGGCAGAGTAATCCAGACCCTTGCCTCGGGAAACGTCTGCAATGAGCACGTAGGAGTGTTGGGGCAGCTTCTCAATCGCCTTGATAGGCTTCTCATACATCTTCAGGTTGATTTCTTCATTTTTAAAGAGTGGAGGTTTATGGGAACCAACAAGTTGTTTAAGTTTCCATCCGGCTATTAGTGTACCTGACGATCCTAGGAATTCACACTCAAATTCAGTTGCAAATTTTTCTAAATTATTATTAAGGCCTTGAAGTATTTCTGTTTTCCATTTAATTCCTCGACCGGGAACTTTATCCCAAGGAACGAATATTGGATAAAACCCATTCTTTTTATCAATTGCACCTTTCCAAAAATCATAAAAATGATTTAGACCATTTGGTGTAGAAGTAATAATTAGTTTTGTTTCTTCACCAGCAGAAATTACAGGGTATACGGCGGCATAAAATTCCTCGAAATTCTCAATAAATGCCATCTCATCAAGTACGACTACCTGTGCCGTGAAACCACGAGCAGAATTTTTTGATGTTGATGTTGCAAGAATACGAGAATTATTCTCCAGAGTAAATGACCCTTTATTGAAGTCAATTATTCCTAATTGTAACCAAGATGGTAGTGCTTGATATGACAATTGTAATTTAGACAAAATTTCTCTTGAAGTGTCTCCCTTATTTGCTAGAATAGCCACAGTTTTATAATCATTAAAGAGAATATAATGAGTTAAAAATATACGAAATGTTTCGGACTTACCGGATTGTCTACTTTGGTTAGAGATGGTGAAACGGTTATCGGACATCGATCTTATCATTTCTTTTTGATAATCTCTCAACCTAATAAGTTCAAGACCTTTTTCAGTAATAATTTTAAAGTAATTTTCTGCAAAATATATTACATCGTTTTTACATTTAATATATTCTTCGATTAGTTCAGGAGTAAATTCTATTTTAGCTCCCGGCTTCTTTAGAGAAGTGTTTCCCCTATAACTTAAATCTTTTCTCCTACTCATATGTTTTTCCATGTTTGCCTAGTTATTATTTTATATATATATTTAATGGAACAACATTAAATCTTTCACTAAACTCTATCGAAAATGCTCTCTCATATGTCATTACTCTTCCATTGGACAATTAATTAAACAACTTCCATCTCATGTGTATGATATCGAACCTTTCCATAGATAGAATGATTCTCTTCATGGCTTGAGGATTCGAGATGCCTCAGATTTGTCCCACGCGGCAGTATAAATTCTCTTTCCTCTGGTGTATAGGAATGTTTGGGGTTGCCGACGTAGGCCCCATGACTTCCCTTGGGAACATGAATCATCATCATATGCTTCTCATGTACACCGTCAGGCCCCTTATGAAGATCACCAAATTCTCTCGCGATATGCGGCATAATAGAAGTTGACATATAGGCTGGGTGATGGACGATACCTTCTTTATTCTTCGCCTTTCGTGGATCGATATTCGTGCCTGAATAAACTGTTAAATTATCTGGCGTCTTGTGCTGATGCATGGCCGAATCGAGCCACTCCACCTTTGGCGAAGAATGTCTATCGGCTGTATACTTCTCATCATCGGATAATTTTTTCTTCGCGTGGGTCTTCCATAGTTTGGTGTTGACTCCACTCGAATCATCAGTATACTTCTTTAGATGTTCCTCATGTTCTCCGACATATTTACTATAATGTTTTATGAGATGATCATGGAGATTCTGTGTTTTTTTAAGACCATCCTCCTGCTTCTTCTTCTTTTCAAGAATTTCATTTCCCCAAGAATCTTCCTTTAAAAACTTCTTGAAATTAGTCACCATGCTGTTCTCGCTTTGCTTCCTCGGGGCTGATGCCATTCTTCGTTAGAATGTGGTGGATTGGTGATTTCCCTGAGATATTTCATCGGTCGATCTGCATCGAGTTTTCGTTATGTGGAATGACTTCGGCATGGTGAAGGGTAACCTTCTTCTTTCTACCAGTCTTATTACCAGAATAATCATGCTCATCAGCCTCGATATCTTCTGAATGACTATATCTATAATGTGTGTTGTGTGGAAGTAACATTTCTCTTTCCTCCGACCATCCATTTAATTTAGGATGGTTGACGTAGAGAGCATTACTTCCCTCTGGAATATGCAGCGCCAACATATGGCCGGTCTTGGCGAAGTGGGTGGCGCGGTTAGGATCAAGACTTGCCGAGGCGAATCCTTTATTATGAAATAAATCACCGGTTTTTAGTTTTGATAAATTTTGTCCTGTGTTGATGCCGACGCCCCGATATCCCCATGTGTCATGTGGAAGACTGTGGCCATTTACCGCATCGGTGAGATGTCCGACAACCTTTTTAGTGGCAGCATCACCGACGCCTCGTCTGACATGATTGTTGATGTCTTTATAACCAATGGGAGAAGGTTGAGTCCATCTTGCGATGGCGTGTTTTTCATCCTTTCCGATATGCGAGATGTCGCCGGTTAGATGTTTCTGTGCAACCTCATGCATATGGTCGTAGTTCTCGCCACCCTTGGCGATATCTTTCTTATATTGTTGAGGAGAAATTCCAAACGACTCCGAACCTTCCTTCTCTGTGATTACGAAGGTGATGCTTCTTAATTTTCTCATTTGACTTCCTTCTTGGATTCGATCTGGAGAACGACCTTGGATAAATCTGAGGTTGATAGGAACATTCCGCTGTTGGTTTCCCCTACCTTCTTATTATTCTTTTTATTTGTAATTCTTTCAAGGGATTCATGCGTCTTCAGAAGCTTTTCCGATATGTCGGAAAGGTCTTTCATCATCTTCGACAGAACTTCATAATGTGAAGGGTCTTGTGAGGCTCGGGCAAGTTCTCCAACACCTTTGATGGCCTCGGTTCCAATCTCGATAATATTCTTGATATTGGCTCGTGCCTGTTTGAAGTCAGAGATGGCCGTGTCATCTTCTACCGACGCGGTGATTTGTTCCAAGGTGAAATTATTTGGCTGGATAGGAACCAAATTAAAGGCGTCTTCGATGGATGTCGGCTTCGTGTTGGCCATTAGATTACCTTCATATGATGTGTGTGGTAGTGCGACGCACCATCCTCAACAGTTTCGGTCTTGACATGTTTCATGTTCGTTCCACGAGGAAGAACAAATTCCTTGGCCCGAAAGTCAACAGAATGATGATCGGGAATGTAGACGCCGGGATGGCCCTTTGGAACCTCTATTCTGTAGACATGGTGATGGGTGATACCGTCACGAACGACCTTGTTTCTGCCCTGAAAATGCTGTTCGGCCACGCTCTTTTTAATACTTGTGGAGAGGTAGGCGGGGTGATGAACAATATCATCCACGTTTTTAATATGACGAGGATCATGCTTCGACTTACTCCATACCACCATATCCTCGGGGGTGTGGTGGTGGTTGACGGCGGAATCGAGTCTATGAACCTTATGTTCTATACTCTCGTTATGTAATTCTTTGGGGTCTTTGTGGCGGTTCCATAGATAACTGTTGACATCACGCGAGTCAGATGTGAATTTATGCAGCACGTCATGATGATTATCCAAGTCGTCATAGTGTTTATTTAATTTAGATTCAAGGGTTCGTTCCGTCTCCTGACGCTCCTTCTGAGCCTTCATTCGAGTTTCGAAAGCGTCTTCCTTGATGAATGTTTTAAAGTGTATCATTAATATCCTGCCTTTTTTCTTATTTATTTTAATGGAAGGATATTACAATATCAGACGCCGACTGCCGTCCAGAAATAACTACCTGATGAAGTATTTGATGTTATACTCGCATGAATATTTGTTAATGTACCAACATAAAAAGTTGCCGAGCTTGAACCAGAACTCATTACTGATAAAGAATAACAGTTGATCGTGAAGGATATAGGGAAGGTAATCGTTGATAATATGGAACCATAAGTTAAATGACCCCATTGCATCAAGAGACCATTTGGAAGATAGGTGTAGCCGTTGGCGGTTACACTTGAGGTTCCAAGAGTGAAGGTATTTGTTCCATGTGTTAGCGCCGTGGAGTTGGCAAGAAATACGGATGCAGCATTGATTGAGCCCGTCGCAAATACCGTGGCCGTATTTACCGCACCTGTGACATTAACGGCAGCGGCGTTGACCAATGTGGAGTTGGCCGTGAATGCCCCCGATCCCACTGAAAGAGTGCCATTTACACTAAGAACGTTGGATGAATAGTTGAACGTCAGGGCAGCAGACCCACCAAAACTTCCACTTTCATTAATTTGTAGTTGGGTATTCGATCCTCCGGGGCTTACGGATACGGTTCCCCAATAATCATTTGCCGTCCCACCACCAGAGAGAAGCGCCTGACCGGCTGTTCCGACAGCGCCATTGACGGTGATCTGGTTTGTTATTACAGAATTACCAACACTAATATTTCCTGAGAATACTGGAGAGGTTACGTTAGCATAATAAGATTGAGGTTGTCCAGCAAAATTAGTAGAATTATTAGCTGTAATTGTGGCGACGTTAGCTGCTAGGGTAGAATTTAATTGATAGGATGCGGCGGCAGTTCCGCCCAGATAATTTGAATTATTAGAAGTTAAAGTAACAACATTAGATGCCAATCCTGCTGTTGTCTGATAAT